>Ga0209624_10000293_pt1 | contig 44551 bp, 34 predicted proteins | sample JacPinW_OM2H0_O1_FD_188565 | JGI IMG/M metagenome (GOLD analysis project Ga0209624, IMG submission 188565) | Forest soil microbial communities from Algoma, Ontario, Canada - Jack Pine, Ontario site 1_JW_OM2H0_O1 (SPAdes) (version 2) | ecosystem: Environmental > Terrestrial > Soil > Boreal...
CTGAATGCGCTAATCGTGCGCCCATTGTAGAGCTGTTGCGGGTCGGAAACATTCAATGGGCGCACGATTAGCGCATTCAGGACGCTGAAAACCACCACATTCGCCCCGATCCCCAGAGTTAAAGTCAGGATCGCAGTTAGCGAAAAGGCGGGATGCTTCCATAACTGCCGCAGCGCATACTTCAGATCGGCTCGTAGGCCCTCCAGTTCCGGCCATATCCATTCTTCACGGCTGCGTTCCTCGATGAGTCCGACATTGCCAAATGCGCGCCGTGCAGCCTGCATGGCCTCTTCGCGCGACATGCCTTGTTCCATCAATTCATCGGCCTTCTCTTCGAGATGCTCTTGAATTGAAATCGAAAGGTCCTGGTAACGACGACGCCGGGAGAAAAGTCGTCTGACCCATTCCATGGCAGCCCCCTAAGCTTTGCTCACAGCGAGCACACGAGTAATTCCATCAAACATTGTTTCGAAGCCAAATTTTTCATGCTCGAGATGTTTGATTCCTTCTCGAGTCAGCCGATAAATCCGGGTTGGGCGTCCTTTAGCCGAAGTGCCTTCTTTAGACTCCAATAGTCCGGCTCGTAGCAAGCGCTGTAGAGCTGGATACAGAGATCCTTCTTCTATGTGCAGTAGATCGTCCGAAACGAGCTGGATATGCTTGACCAGTGCATAACCGTGCATAGGCTTCACACGCAATGAGTGCAGGATCATCAGTTCCAACGCGCCAGCGAACAAATCACGATATTCGGGATTTTTGGCCATGAGCGGAATTATATACTCCAAATAGCTATTGTCAAAATAGTATTGTGGAGTTAAGTATAGACTTTGCTGCGTGACGAACAAGCAGGAAGCGATCCCAAAGTAAGATTTGTCGCCAACACTACCGGAGTCGAAGTCCGATCATTGCGAAGCCGCACAGGCTATAATTGCGCGCACAAATGGCGCTCACCTCGGGTACCAAAGTCGGACCGTACGAGGTCGTGGCACCCGCTGGCGCGGGCGGGATGGGCGAGGTGTATCGGGCGCGGGATACGCGGCTAAATCGTGACGTGGCGGTGAAGATTTTGCCGGCGGCGTTTGCGCGCGATCCGGAGCGTATGAGGCGGTTCCAGCAGGAGGCGCAGGCGGTTGCGGCGCTCAATCATCCCAATATTTTGGCGATTCATGATTTTGGCGAGCACGAGGGCTCGCCTTATATCGTCACGGAATTTTTGGACGGCGAGACTCTGCGCGTCCGCTTGAGTGCGGGGGCGCTGCCGGTGCGCAAGGCAAGCGAGTATGCAGAGCAGATTGCGCGCGGGTTGGCTGCGGCGCATGAGAAAGGAATTGTTCATCGCGACCTGAAGCCGGAGAACATTTTTGTCACGCGCGACGGACGGGTGAAGATCCTGGACTTTGGGTTGGCGAAGCTTGTGCGTCAAGAAGGCGCGCTGGCTGCGGATGCGGCGACGCTGGCATCGCAGACTGAGCCGGGTGTGGTGATGGGGACGGTCGGGTACATGTCTCCCGAGCAGGTGAAGGGGTTGGCGGTCGACTATCGCTCGGACATATTTAACTTTGGCGCAGTTTTGTACGAGATGCTTTCGAGTAAACGCGCGTTTCATGGCGATACTTCCGTCGAGACGATGAGCGCGATTTTGAAGCAGGATCCGCCGGAGTTGACGGAAACGAATCGCGCGGTGTCGCCGGCACTCGGCAGGATCGTGCGGCACTGCCTGGAGAAGAATCCGGAAGAGCGGTTTCAGTCGGCGCGCGATGTGGCGTTTGCGCTGGGGGCGCTCTCTGACTCGAGCGGTGCGACAACCGGAGCGGTGACGGTTGGGGCCCGGCGGGCATGGCGCCCATGGGTGCGCGTCGCGGCAGAGGTAGCTCTACTAGGTATTGCTTTGAGTTTTCTACTTGCGCGGCATCCTGAGAGTCCCCAGCCCAGCGTACTCAGTTCGGTTTTACCTCCGCCAGGAGATGGGTTCTGGGCGAACCTTACGCAACCCGCCGCGATTTCTCCTGACGGGAAGTTTCTTGCGGTCATTGCCATGCGTAACGGTCATACGCAACTCTGGCTGCGAAGAATGGATGCGTCGGAGGCTCAACCGATTGCAGGAAGTGAAGACGCCGCGAACCCGTTCTGGTCGCCCGACAGCCGTTACATCGGATTCTTCGTTCCGGGCAAGTTGAAAAAAGCCGATGTTTCTGGTGCCGCGGTCAGCGACATCTGCGCCGCCGGCGCTTACGGCATGGGCGGCACATGGATCATCGAAGGGAGTGATTGTATTCGCCACCCTCGCCGATGTGCTGAGGCGTGTGCCTGACAGTGGAGGGACTCCTGAGCGGATTCCCGGCGTCGATCTTTCCAGCGATGCCCTCGGGCATTACTGGCCGATGTTCCTTCCGGATGGAAATCATGTGATCTACCTGGAGTGGAGATATGCGACTCCCGAAAGTCATGAGAACGCTGTTTGGATCGGTTCGATGGATGGGGAAAAAGCGCGTCGGCTGCCTCTGACGTCCACCAATACTCAATATGCAGGCGGACACCTTCTGTTCAGCCAGGGCGGCGATTTGTTTGCGCAACGGTTCGACCTGGCGCGGCTTGAGTTGAGCGGGGCTAGGGTTCCAGTGGCGAGAAACATTCAATACGACACTTTCTTCGACAATGGAACATTCACAGTTTCGGAGAATGGCACGTTGGTCTATGGAAGCGCGGGTACCGGAGTCGATTCCGAACTCACCTGGATGGATCGCAGCGGAAAGGCGATTGGGGTACTGGGAGATCCGCGCCATTTCGAGGAGCAGTCCATCTCACCCGATGGGAAGCGGGTGGCGGTTGGCGTGAAGGAAGCCAACGCCCGGGAGAAGATATGGGTTTACGACGTGGATCGCGGCACTCGGATTCCTTTAGTGAGCGAAGAATCCGGACCGGCGTTGTACCGACCGGTCTGGTCTCCCGATGGCAGGCGCGTTGCGTACAGGGACACGGTTGGAAGATCGTCAGGAGTGTTAGCCCACGCCTCCGATGGTTCGGGAGCAGAAGAGCCAATCGGAGCGAGGCAGGAAGGGGTGGTCGCTGTTCAAGACTGGTCACCGGACGGACAACGACTGGCAGTGACTCTGACGAAATTCCGCGGAACACAGAACTGGAAGGATACCCTGCAGGTTTGGCAAGTTGGCGGAAAATCAGAACTCGAAATCGGTGACGCCTCGGATGGGAGATTCTCACCCGATGGACATTGGCTGGCTTATTCCGATGAAAACAGCGGAGAGATCTATGTCACTTCGTTCCCTGGGCCGGGTGCCCGGATTGCCGTATCTTCCAAAGGCGGGAGTGAGTCCCGGTGGCGTGGGGACGGGCAGGAACTCTTCTATGTTGCGGACGACCTTACGATCGTCTCGGTTCAGGTGCGCGAGTCGGCGAATGAATTTCGTGTGCTTGCTTCGCAGCCGTTGTTTCGGTTGCAGCTTCCTTTCAATGTTGGGTTTTACGACGCTACTCGCGACGGTAAGCGATTCCTGGTGAACACTAGAACCTACAAAGAGCAAACTGCGCCTCTGACGATCGTCACGAACTGGCTGGCGCAGATTCACAGCGAGTCCAGAAACGAACCCCAAAGAACTGAGTAATCGTGGCGCTCGGCCAGTGTAGATAACCTCATTCGGAGCACGATCTTTCATTTTGTTCTCTGCCATCTTCGTATCACCGATGCCGGAACGGCACCTTACTTAATGACGCCAGGGATCATGGCGGTGAGTCCGTTTTTCGCAATCTGGACGCCGATGCACAACAGTACGAATGCGATCACTCGCAGAATGCCATGTACAGTCTGGGGATTAATCTTCGCCGTGATCTTGGGGGCGTAGGCATATGAGAGCCAGACGAGCAGTCCCTGGATCACGATTGCCGCCGCGATTCCGAGATGCGAGATGACATCGCCGATAACGTTGCCTTGCGCGGCATGTGCGCTGAGCGTCACGGTGACGACGATACATCCAGGTCCGGCTGTAACCGGAAATGTGAGCGGATAAAAAATCTTGTCGGCGAGCGGAGTGCTGTTGCTGGAGTCGACGGAAGATTGCTTCTCGGACCTGTCGTCCTGGTTATTCAAGAGTCCCCATCCCATAGAAGCGAGGACAAGTCCGCCGGCGAGTTGCACAACGGGCAGTGAAATTCCGAAAAAGGTCAGCAACGCGGCCCCGATCAGTTCGATTACCAGAAGGAAGATGATCGTGGTTATAGCCACTTTCCGTGCCAGTTTGGCGAACAGCTCTGCAGGCACACCGCCGACAATCCCCAAAAAAATGAAGGCGGAGCCAATCGGATTGACCACCGGCAGCAGCGCGCTGAAGGTCAGTGCGAACTCGCGAAAAAACAAGTTCATTTTGGTCGCTCTCCTTGCCTGTGCGACGGCCCTCAAAGAAATTTCACAACATCATGGAGACACGTTGTGACTCGTCAATGATGAAGTGCGGCAGTGAACAACGAAAAGACCTGGCTCTCATGACCCCCGCTTTGTCGTCGTCGGCATCGATCCGGACCAGACCTTGATTGTTTTAAAAGCCGGACCAAACCTCGATTGTTTTAACTGTAAGTGTGGTGTCCACGAGACTGCCGCATCTATGCCTTTCTTGGCAAGTGTCGTGGAATAAGCGCAAGTCTGACACTCCTGGGTTCCCGAAGGGCGCTCACGGAATCTCGTGAATCCCGAAGCTACGTTTTTCAATTTCTGGTCTGCTTCTCTTATTTTTCTGCCACTTAGCGTTTGGCGCAAGAGATGCAATAGCAGCTACATGCGACGAGGATCTATCCGCGATTTATTTTGTATGTTTCGGGCTAGATGTGAGGTAAAAACCAAATTAAGGTCTTAAAGAGTCTTATGCGAAAACTAGGCATTCCCGTCAGTTCTTTCTTGATCGTTCTGCTGGTTCTTCAGAGTTTCGCTCCCATGCTGGAGGCGCAAACCGGAGTTCCGTCCCCGGAAGAGCTTGACCAGTTACTGGCGCCGGTCGCCCTCTACCCAGATTCGTTGTTGTCGCAGATCACAACTGCATCAACGAATCCACAGGAAATTCTCGACGCGGACAACTGGTTGCATCAGCATCCCGGATTGACCGGCGCTGTCCTCACGGACGCTGCGGAGAAGCAGGGCTTTGATCCTGCATTCATCGTTTTGGTGAATTTTCCGAATATTCTGGCCACGATGGCCCAGAACATCGACGACTACGCCGCCATCGGCGATGCGTTCGTCGCCGATCAGGGAGCCGTATCGGCATCGATTCAGCGTTTGCGCGCTCAAGCTTACGAAGCTGGAACACTGCGCAGCAATTCCCAGCAGGAAGTGCAAGTGCAGCCGGCGGGCGGCCAAACGGTGTATGTCATTCAGCCCGCCAATCCGCAGATTGTTTACGTGCCGCAATACGATCCAACAGTGGTGTACGTCAGAAGTGCTGCGTCGCCGGCGACGATGATCACTTTTGGCATAGGCATTGGCATCGGCGCGCTGATGGTCACTAACCGGCCCTGGGGATGGGGCGGATGGGGTTGGAACTGGGGCGCACGCCGTGCCCAATACAATCACGTTTATTGGGGAGGATGGGGAAATCCGTATCGTCCGCCGCACCGGTCGTATCGCCGTCGGCCGATCGTGTGGTCGAACCGGCCGGGATATCGCGGCGACTGGCATTATCGCCCTCGCGGATACCGTCCGCCATATCGCCCGGCTCCGCGGCCGCCTCGTCCGGGAGCTCCGGGCCGCCCGGGAACACCATCGCGGCCTGCGCCTCCGAGTACTCGTCCAAAACCGGGCGGACCTCCGTCCACAAGACCGGGAGTGCCTTCGAATCCGGGAGGGCCGGCGAAGCCGATCCCAAAGCCAAATCCGTCGAAGCCGGAAAATGGAGATAATCGGCCCACGAAACCGGGAACGCCTGCTCGCCCAACCCCGGGCCAACCGCCTAATCCAGGAGCAGGAAGGCCGGGCAGACCTTCAACTCCGGGCCAGCCGTCGCGGCCGAGCCAACCGCCTGCTTCGGGTCCTGGAACACCGGCAAAGCCGGACCAACCGAAAACGAGACCGGTGAATCCCGGTACTCCTGATCAACCGCAGAAACCTTCGCCACGGCCTGCGCCGAGACCGCGCAATCCGAACACGCAACCGCAGCCAAAGCCGGACCGAAATCAGAAGCCCGCACCGGATGACGCACCAAAACCGCAACGCTAACAAAGGCGGACCCTTGTGGTTCGCCGACTAGTTCTGTTTGAGCGGAGGTGGGGTCATGCCCACGAACGTCGTGCCCAGGAATTTTCCGTGTGCATCGAAGTTCCAGGTAAAGATGGCGTCCCCGCCATGCTCGCAGGCGTGACAGCCATTGCGTAGAGGATAGTTGAGAGTGAATTGCTTTCCGCCGGTTGGCCCGGGCTGCGAGTCGGGCCAGATCTTTCCGTCGCGGTCTCCCGGCCACAAGCCGATCTTTGGAAACTGGACTTTCAAATCCTGAAATTGAGAACTTTGCTCCATGCCCTTTTTGTCGAGCAGGTTCAGGTCTTCCACGTTGACGATGGATGGAGAGCCGTTCACCAGTGCCAGTCCGTAGTTTGTATTCGCACGGAGCGGATAGGAAATGAACGCGAAATCCACAGGCCCAACAGACTGGAAGCCGGCCATCGCTCCGAAGTCCCCGTGACTTTGCTTATTGAGCGCGCGTGTGAAGCTCACGGCGGCTGGTGGAGCACCCGCCTTTGCCATCTCTGCGACGAGGCAATCGCCATTGCTGTCGCCTGTTTTCTTCGCGCAGGCCTCGGGAGCCGTGGTAAGAAACTGCGGTGTCACCTGCCAGATCGCGGACCCGTCGATCCTGGAGGGAGACTGGCCGAACACCGGTTGAGTGAGCGCGAATCCTAAGAACAGCGTAAGGACAGCAGGAAAGCGAAAGTTACACATGAATGTTCCTCGAAGCGCACATTCTATACCTTCATGAGATGCGCATCTTTCGCGGATTGGTGTTCCGGCTGAGAACATGGCCGCGAGTAGCAAGGTGGCCAGATCGATGAGTCCGAGAGCTGCACCGGCGCGGGGATGGAAGTCCGCGGAGGGCGAAACCAGCATTTCGACACTAGCGGATGAATCGAGACGACTTTGCCGGTATCGAGGTCGTATTTCGCTTCGATCACAACAATTTGGTCCGGGTTTTCTCCGCGGAGCATTCCACTGGAACAATTGAGCATGGAAGGCTTTTTCGTTGTCGATCCGGGAATCAGGACAGGACGCGAAGTTGACAACTGCGCGCCCGAACGACATGATGAAGGCCCTCAATCTTTTCCGAGGCGACCTGCCGGCGAATCACATGTCTCGCTCTCTCATAGTTCTACCGGACGATTCAGCGAAACCGATCCTTGAAGCGATCGAGGAGGCCAAAGACTCGCTGCGGATCAAGATGTTCGTACTTTCCGATCCGCACCTGATGCGCGCTTTGGTTTCTGCTCATCGGCGAGGAATCCAGGTAAAGATCATGCTGAACCCGGAACGCAGAAGCGGGAAGAAAGAAAATGCGGAATCGCGAAAACTCCTGAGCGAGGCAGGAATTGAGGTCCGAGACAGCAATCCGGCCTTCGATGTGACCCATGAGAAGTCTATGGTGGTGGACGAAAAGACTGCGTTCATCCAATCGTTGAATTGGGTCACCAAGAACCTGACGGAGACGCGCGATTATGCGGTCGTCACGGCGCACAAACATGAAGTGGAAGAAGTGGTCGAGGGCTTCGAGGCGGACTGGGAGCGCAAGACCTTCGATCCCGGCGACCATGCGCACCTGATCTGGTGTATCGGCAATGGACGGCGCCGGATCGGCCAATTCATCGACGATGCCAAGCATTCTTTGTGGGTGCAGAACGAGCGGTATCAGGATCCCGTGATCATCGAAAGACTGGTCGCCGCCAAAATGCGGGGCGTGAAGGTACATGTGCTGGCGCGGCCTCCCCACAAGCTAAAGCGCGAGAAGCTAGCAGAAGCGGTGGGCGGGCTTCGCATCATGGACGATGTTGGGATCAAAGTTCATAAGCTGAAACACCTCAAGCTGCATGCCAAGCTGCTCTATGCCGATCGCGCGCGCGCGATCATTGGTTCGATCAACCTCGCCCCGGGCAGTTTTGACAGCCGCCGTGAACTTGCCATCGAAGTCCGCGACCCGGAGGTCATGGACCGTCTGCACAAGATCTCCCACGACGACTGGGATAACTCCCATTGCCTCGATCTCACCGACGCCGGCTTGCTCGCAGAACTCGAACATTTTGATCCGAATGTTGCGGAGGACTTGGCGCTGAACTACGAAGACTAGCTGTCCGCTCCCGAATCTTTCCTCAGTCCCTGTCTCCACACTTCTCCACAACCATTCGTGGGTTGTTTCACGACAAGTCGTGAATTCCGAATGAGACCGTGATTCGGATTCCGCATAAGTTACTCCTTTCATTAGCTTGTTAACTTTGGGCTCTGCTTTGCAACTGCCCAGCCTATATCGAGGAATGGATTGGTAGAGAGAAGGTCGGGGTTGGGAACGGCCACAAGCACTAAAGAATTCCATGAGATCCGATAATCTGTTCCGCTATTGCACTGGGGTCGCAGCGGGAGTGCTGAATTGAATGCGATACAGTTCAGCATAGACGGTGCCCATCGCCATCAGTTGAGCATGAGTTCCTTGTTCAGCCACGACTCCGCCTTTGAGAACGATAATCTTATCGGCGCTGCGAATCGTACTCAGGCGATGAGCGATCGTAATTACAGTGCGGCCTTTCATCAGTTGTTCGAGTGCTCCGACGACAAATCTCTCTGATTCGGTATCAAGCGCAGCGGTGGGTTCGTCAAGAATGAGGATCGGATCGTCGCGCAGAATGGCGCGCGCGATCCCGATCCGCTGACGTTGTCCGCCCGACAGGGTTTCTCCCCGCTCACCGACCATGGTGTCGTAGCCGTGAGGCATCCGCGAAATGAATTCGTCGGCATTGGCCAGACGCGCGGCTTCGCGAATCTGTTCTGCGGTGACTCCTTTGCGGCCGTAGGCGATGTTGTCGTGAATCGTTCCCTCGAATAACACGGTTTCTTGAAGGACGTATCCGATTTGCTCGCGTAGCCCGTGAAGTTGATAGTCACGAACGTCCACGCCATCAATTCGGACAGTTCCAGCGTTGACGTCATAGAACCTCGGAATCAGACTGATGATCGTGGATTTGCCGCCACCCGTCGGACCAACGATACCAACCATCTGCCCAGCTTCGATGTGGAATGAAACATCGATCAGGACGGGTTCGTCCGGGGTATAACAAAACGCGACATGGTCGAACTCAATATCGCCGGTAATCTGCGCTGGCATTTGCGCATCTGCTTTGACGGGAATAATCGTGTCCGCATCGAGGATCGCCCGAATCCGTTCAACTCCTACAGCAGTTTGCGCGATGGTGTTCGTCATGGTGGCCAGGTCCTGAACCGGCTTGAAGAACTTGCTCAGGTAGGCAAGGAAAACCGTGAGGGCGCCGGCAGTCATCGTGCCAGCAAGAATGAGGATCGACCCGCGCCATAAAACAATAGCCGTGCAGAGCGCCACAGCGATCGCAACAATCGGCGAGAGCATCGCCTTCACCCGGCGGGCCTTCAGCGATGCGTCCACAATGGCCTGACTAACATCGGCGAGTTCCTGTTCGGCAAGATCCTGGCGCCCGAACGCCTTTACGACGCGGACGGATTGCAGTCCCCGCTGCACCACGCTGACGATGCGGCTTTGTTCTTTGCGGACTTCGTGCGTCGCTTTCTTAACCGCCTTCTTGAAACGCGAAACCAAGAGCAGCATGAAAGGCGTCACGGCGACAGCGATGAGACCGAAATCCCAATTCAGCCAGAACATCACGCCCAGCATGGCGAGAATCGTGAACAAATCCACAACGATGCCGAGCGTGGAAGAGGAAGCGAAATTCTGGATGGTCTGCACGTCGGAAGTGATCGTGCTCAACAGAGTGCCGGTCTCATGGCTGTCGTAGTAGCGGAGCGATAACTGTTGCAGGTGATGGTAGGTCCGGATTCGAAGGTCATTCGCGACCCACTGGCCCACGCTCGTGGTGCAGTAGTTCGCGACGTAAGAGGCCACCGCATTGATTACAGCTATTAGTATCGTTGCCAAGGCGGCGATGATGGCGATGTCCATTTTGTTGCCGCGGTTGACGATTCCAGGGATGAGATCACGGATCCAGGGCGAGAGACGATGAGAGCCGAGGACGTTATCCAGAACGATCTTGAGCGGCCAGGGCGCTGCTACGCTCATGGCAGTCTGAACGAGCATTGCCACGAGGATGACAAAGAGCGTCCAGCGATAAGGACGAATCAGGCTCCGGATCAAGCTGACCACTAGTTTCGCCTCCGTGAGAGTGTACGTCAGACGTTCGAAGAGTTAGCATCCGCGAGATCAAAAATTTCTTCCTCAACCTCGCGTTCTGCCCGAAAGCCGCTTCCGAACTTTACTTTCATTTTGCACATTTTCGTTATCTGTGTGCGGCACGTCACGAGATTTCGGGATTTCCCACTGCTTCGTGACGACTGCACTCTGGCTAACTACTGATTTTTCAAACGACTTCGAATTGGCATTCGCAGTGCATTATCACAAGCGCGCTATTTACAAGTTCGAAATAAATGAGGGCGCCGAACTGAAAAACAGAATTCTTGCAATCGGTACTTTGCTCCTGTCGATGTCCGCCTGAGCGTTTGCGCAAAAGACGAACGTTGACTGGGACCGCAAAGCAGATTTCTCCACCTAGTAACACCGTGCAAATCGCAGTTCAGCCCGGTGCGATGTCTTGAAGGAGGCAGTACTAAATCAAAAGAAACACGAATTCCGCGCCAGAGAGCCGGATAGTGTCAAGAAAAGGAAAATACAATGAAATCGAGCAAGCGCATTACTCTCACTCTCCTAATGGTTCTGGCGTACGCAGCCATTTTGCCGACTCTGTCGGTGGCCGACACCTGGAACCGTGCAACCAAGTTAACTTTCAGCGAACCGGTCGAAGTCCCCGGCATGGTTCTTCCTAGCGGCACCTACTGGTTCACGCTGGCCAACAGCCAGTCGAACCGGAACATCGTGCAGATCTGGAATGGCGATCGCACGCAATTGTTGAAGACGATCATCGCGATCCCGAACTACCGCCTGCAGCCGACCTCGGACACCGTGATTCATTTCGCGGAGCGTCCAACTGGCACGCCTGAGGCCATCAGGTCTTGGTTCTATCCGGGGATGAATTACGGCCAGGAGTTCGTCTATCCGAAAGCGAGAGCGGTCCAGTTGGCTCAGCAGACCAGCCAGCCGGTGCTTTCGGTTCGCGAAGAGCCGAAACCGGAACAAGTCGAGCAGACTCCAGTTGCGGCCGTGACCCCGAGCGGTCAAGAAGTCGAAATCGCCGAAGTGATCGCGACTGAACAGGTTGTGCCGTCTTGGACTCCTGCGTCCAAGGCTCTGCCGCAGACCGGCAGCATGCTACCGCTGACTGCAGTGCTCGGCATACTCTGCCTTGCAGCCGGCTTTGGCCTTTGCGCGGCTCCGAAGAAAGCGTAGGTCGGTGTCGTTGGAGTGACAAAACTGGCGCCCGAACTTCAGGCGCCAGCGTTTTTTTTGAGTTTGACCGTTACAGTCAGAACAGAAGGAAATCATGACGGGCCGCCCACCGCATTGCCTTACGTCGAAAGGATAGACAGCGCTTATAAGCTTTCGCTCAATTGATTCAGATTTATTACTCCTGCCATCCGCCACCAAGCGCCTGGTACAGTTGCACCATCGCCTGAAGTTCGCTGGCTCGTGCCTGTGCGAGCGACAGTTCGGCAGAAAAATAGTTCGTTTCGCTGGTCAGTACCTCAAGATAGCTGGTCGCACCACCGTTGTAGCGAAGAGCTGAAAGATGTGACCCATCGGCGGCTGAGGCAGTCAGTAAGTTCAGTTGCTCGCGAACTTCCTGCGCTTTTTGATAGCCAATCAACGCATCCGACACTTCTCGGAACGCCTCTTGAACCGTTTGCTGATAGGCGAGGGCAGCTTCCTGTTGTTGAGCTTGGGCGAGTTTTACGCCGGACCGGATTCTGCCGGCAGTGAAGATCGGTTGAGCTAAGGTTGCGGCAAAATTCCACAATCCGGCGGGACCGGTAAAGAGAGCGTTCAGAGCACTACTTTGCGTGCCTCCACTCCCAGTGAGCACAATCTGCGGGAAATATGCGGCACGAGCTACGCCGATCTGCGCATTCAGCGCGATCAATTGCTGTTCCGCCTGTACGATGTCAGGCCTGCGTCCCAACAGCCCAGATGGAATGCCTGCCGGGATCTGCGGGGCATGGAACTGTTCCGTCAGTGTCTGGCCGCGGGGAATTGGGCCGGGATATCTCCCTAATAGAATGCTGAGAAAATTTTCTTCCTGCGCGATGCGCCGTTCGATGTCCGGAATTTGCGAGGACGCCGTGTACACAAGCTGTTCTGCCTGACGCACATCAAGCAAAGAAACGGTACCACCCCGCTCCTGGGTAGAAACCAGATGGAGAGACTGTTGGCGGGAAGCTAAAGTGCGTTTGGAGATTTCCAGTTCGAGATCAAGCTCCCGTAACTGAAAGTATCCAGCCGCCACGTTTGCAACCAAACTGGACAATACCGAACGTCGTCCCCACTCGGTACCGAGCAGTTGCGCGCGAGCGGCTTCGGTTGCGCTGCGGAATTTTCCCCAGAAATCGAGCTCCCAACTTACCGACAAATTTAGCTGTTCGGCATTGAGCTGATATTCCTGCTGAAGCTTATTCTTCGGGGAACGCAAGGTTGTGGCTGCTGCTCCACCAAAGACTGTCGGATATTGATCCGAATGCGTGACTCCCAATTGCGCCCGGGCTTGCTCGATGCGCGAAGCTGCGATACGCACATCGTAGTTTTCCTGCAGGGCTGTGCGAATCAGCTTCTGCAATTCCTGGTCCTGGAATACTTCCCACCATCTAGCGTCGCCGAGCGAATTCCCCTGTGCGCCAGGCAGCGTTTCGTCCCGATAAACAACGGGAACACTTACATCAGGGCGCTTGTACTTCGGATGCATGGTGCATCCGGCTAAGAGCAGCGGAAGAGCCGGCACAAAACATTGGCGCAAGATCTTCATGCCGGTTTTCCTTCTGTCTTGCGCCCAAAGAGTCCGGAAAAGCGCTCAACCACCACGAACGTGACCGGAATAATAAAGACCGCGATCAGAGTGGCGGCAAGCATTCCTCCGATGACCACTGTGCCTAATACGCGACGCGATACGGAACCGGCTCCATTGGCGGCCCACAGCGGCAGCATTCCCAGGATGAAGGCAAACGCCGTCATAAGAATTGGTCTCAGCCGCAGGCGTGCGGCGGCAAGTGCCGCATCCACAAGTGGCATTCCTTGCTCGTAATCTGCCTTAGCAAATTCCACTATCAGAATGGCATTCTTAGCTGCCATACCAATTAGCATGACAAGGCCAATTTGCGCATAAACATCATTTTCCATGTTCCGAATCCACAAGGTTGCAAAAGCACCAAACATGGCAATCGGAACACCTAACAGCACGCTGAAGGGTAACGACCAGCTTTCATACTGTGCCGCCAGAAGGAGGAAAACGAAAAGCCCTGAAAGGGCAAACACTAGAGCCGGGGAAACACCTTGCGCCGCTTTCTGCTCCTGATACGACATGCCCATGTAATCGAACCCCATCTCAGCAGGCATAGTCTGCGCGAACACCTCTTCAATGGCATGAGTGGCTTGTGCGGAACTGTAGCCCGGCGCGGCGTTGCCGTTGATCTGCGCCGAACGATACTGGTTGTAACGCATGGTAAATTCCGGCCCGGCCTGCGAACGGGAAGCAGTTACCGTGCTTAGCGGCACGCGTCCCCCGCTCGCATTAGTTACATAGAATTGACCGAGGTCTTGCACTCTTGTGCGGTATTCCCCTTCGGCCTGTAAACGGACCTGCCACTGACGACCAAACTGGTTGAAGTAATTCACCAGCGCTCCGCCCATGAACACCTGCATGGTCTGATAGACATCGCTGAGTTGAACATTTTCCTGCAAAACTTTGGGGCGATCGACATCCACAAAAACTTGTGGCACCGTGGGAAGAAATGTCGTGTTCAAACCCGCCAGCTCTGGACGCTTGTGCGCCGCGGCCATGAGCGCCTGCAGGTTCTGCGAAAGGAAGCTGAGATCTCTGCCCGCGCGATCTTCGAGAATAAAAGTAAATCCGCCGGAAGCCCCGATACCCGGAATCGCAGGAGGCGCAAAGGCAAACGCATATCCATCCTGCACTGAATAAAGAGCGGCGTTAATGCGCTGGAGAAGCGCATCGGCATGTTCTTCGGGCGCCTCTCGCTCTGACCAAGGCTTTAGAGTGACAAAGAAAAACCCGCTATAAGTATTAGAAACTCCGCTCAGCAAACTGAAACCGTTGATGGTGGTTACACCGCTAATGCCCGGTATTTTTCCCAGGATAGCTTCGACTTTTCGAGTGGCATCTTCTGTGCGTTGCAACGAAGCTGCATCAGGAAGCTGAATACCTGCGTACAGATATCCCTGGTCTTCCTGCGGCAGAAACGAAGAAGGAATTTTTGCACCCAGAAAAAAGGCGGCCGCAGCAAGCAGGCCTAGAAGCACCATACTGATCGCGGATCTTCGAATCAGCAAAGAGCTGGCGCTGACGTACTGGTCCGTGGCCCTGCCAAAAGCGCGATTAAACCAGCGAAAGAATGCGCCGATAGGACCGCGGCTTTCTTTCTTAGGCCGCAGCAATAGAGCGGATAGTGCCGGGCTGAGTGTGAGCGCGTTGAAGGCAGAGAACAACACGGAAATGGCAATTGTGACCGCGAACTGTTGATACAAACGCCCGGTAATTCCGGGAATGAACGCCGTCGGTACAAAGACTGCGGCCAGGATCAGCGCGATGGCAACTACGGGACCGGAGACTTCCTCCATCGCCTTCAGTGCCGCATCTTTTGGAGATAATCCTAGGTCGACATGATGTTCCACCGCTTCGACCACCACAATCGCATCGTCTACAACCAAGCCAATTGCGAGCACCAAGCCGAACAAGGAGAGAGTATTGATCGAGAAACCAAGTAGCGGGAAAACAACGAAAGTACCGATGAGAGATACAGGGACTGCCAGGAGCGGTATCAGCGTCGCGCGCCACCCTTGCAGGAAGACATATACGACGAGGATTACGAGGATCAAGGCTTCAAACAAAGTCTTGACGATCTCGTTGATTCCCTCGGTCACGGCCAGCGTCGTATCGAGAGAGATGTTGTAATCCAAATCGGCAGGGAAGCTTTGTTTAAGCTGAGTCATCAGCTTTTTCACGCTATTCGCAGACTCAAGGGCGTTCGATCCAGGCAGCTGATAAATAGCAATCGCGGCCGCAGGTTTTCCGTTGTAACGGCTGCTGATTGCATAGGTCTGGGCTCCCAACTCCAGACGGGCCACATCTTTCAGGCGGAGAATGGCTCCGTTAGGTAGCGCTCGAATGATGATTTGCCCGAACTCCTCTGGAGAACTCAAGCGTCCTTTAGCACGCACCGCATAGGTATATTGCTGTCCCTTGGGGACAGGTTCTCCGCCAATTTGTCCGGCAGGAGTTACGGTGTTCTGGGTTTGAATTGCCGCGACGATCTGTGGAACCGTGACGCCAAGTTTCGCCAACTGGTCCGGCCTGACCCAGCACCGCATCGCATACTGGCCTGCCCCGAAAACGGTGACACTGGCAACACCTGGCTGACGCGTAATCTGGTCTACAAGATTGATATATGCGTAGTTGGCAAGAAAGACGCTGTCATATGTTCCATTCGGCGAAGACAGCGACACCATCAACATGGGCGCAGATGTCGACTTTTGTACCGTAACGCCGGCAAGAGTGACATCCGTAGGCAGCTGTGAATTTGCTTGCTGGGTCCGCATCTGTGCCAGAATCTGATCGGTGTTGGGATCAGTTTTTACATCGAAGTCCACGGTCAGCTTCATCTGACCATTGTTGGCATTTGTGGAATACATGTAACTCATGCCATCCACGCCGCTCATCTGCTGTTCGATGGGAGTCGCTACCGACTGTTCGATAGTTTGCGCATCCGCTCCGGGGTAGGTTGCATTCACAACAATTTCTGGAGGAACGATGTTGGGGAACTGAGCACTGGGCAGGCTGAGAATCGCCACTGATCCCACGATGACCATGAGGATTGAAATCACCATCGCGACGATCGGGCGATTAATGAAAAATTTCGCCATGGTTAGCCCTTAGCAGCCTTAGTCAGATATGGCTTCGGCTGAACGATAGTCCCAGGCCGCACTCTCTGAATTCCCTGAACGATCACCTGATCTCCGGGTTTCAACCCATCCGTGATGATCCAATCCGCGCCCACCCGCGGCCCTACTTTGGCTGTCCGAATTTCGGCCTTATTTCCTTCTCCTAAGACGGCGATTTGATACGTTCCCTGAATTTCTGCGACTGCCGCTTGCGGAACCAGCAATGCGTTCGGAACAACTTGAGTCTGAATGCGGACGCGGCCAAACTGCCCTGGCCGGAGAATGCCGCCACCATTGGGGAACAAGGCTGCAATGCGAATTGTCCCGGTCTGAGGATCCACCTGCCGGTCGGCCAGGTACAACTTGCCAGGCTTGCTATACGTCGAGCCATCGGAAAGTATCAGCTGCACCGCCGCTTTTGGCTCCTGGGGGGACGGAAGACCCATTGCAAGCTCGCTGATCGGTCTTGCAAATTTGATGTACTCGTCTTCGCCGAGCGCGAAATAAACTTTAACCGGGTCAAGCTGCGAAACCGTAGTAAGTATCGAGGTGGGTCCGACAAGATTGCCGATCTGCCCGCTGGCAATTCCCGCAATGCCGTCAATCAGCGACCGGACTTTCGTATAGCCCAAATTGATCTGCGCGAGGTCGACCTGTGCCTGTTGTGCATCCACGACGGCTTTGGCTGCGACTTGTGCCTGGATATCCGTGGCTAACTGGCCCTGCGCGATCGCCCTGGCTTCTGCGAGAGGGCGGTCGCGTTCTACATCCTCCTGGGCTTTCACCAATTGAGCTTTTGCCTGGGACAGTTGTCCCTGTGCTTGCTCAAGTTGCACCTGCATTGGCTTGGGATCTATTTCAAAAAGCACTTGTCCTTTCTTTACGAACGATCCCTCTCTGTACGTTTGCTTAATCAGGTAGCCGCTGACTTGCGGTTGGATCTGCGCGTTCACAAAGCCATCGATGTTTGCGACCCACTCTTGTGTGATGGGGACATCTTTTTGCACAACCGTTGTCACTTCCACCTCGGGAGGTGGCAGGTGTGATGTGCCGGCATGCTGGCTGCAACCTGTCACCAGCAACAGGAAGCAGGCTGTAGTGAGCACGATCCATTGAGATTTCATCAGCGAATCCCCTGACTGCCTGATTCTAGGTTCGGTTAATGGCTGAGGATGGTGGGGGCGTGAGCCGCCATGATACAGATAATTGTTGCTGGCGGGCCTTGTTTTTTAGCCTTACTCGTTCGTGCGAGTCCGCGGGGCGAGATCGGCGAGGTCGTTGGCCTCGCGGACGTGTTTCGCAAACTTCTCGTGAGTTATAGATCTCTCAATGCCGACATCAATTGAGGAAGACACTAGAGACATACAGGTCAATCGATCTCGCGGCCTGAAGTACTCGGTGTTGTTCTTCCGGTGATAGGCTGTCTCCTGCATCTGCCTTCCAACCGTGACGGCTCACAGCGAGGGGGACACCACATACGCCTTCAATTCCCAGAAACTCTCCACGCAGCAGTACCTGCCCATGGAGTGGAGTCGCATTGCCAGCGAGAGTGGCAGTTAGGACTCTGAGTGTGGAATTCGCAGTTGCGTTCGGCGTCGAGTGCATGGTGTGCCAAGTGATAAATGGCTGCACAAAGATTCTGGCGTCCGGGAGTGCTTGTCTGGTGGTCTCGTAGGCTTCATTGACTTGCTGTGCTTCAATAAACTCCAACACTTTTGCTCTAAGTTTCGTTACACGTTCCTCCAAGGGAAGAGTGGCACTTTGTTCTTTCATTCGCACGAGCTCATTAGAGAGTCGTTGATCCATTGACTTTAATTGCACTGAACTCCAGACGGGAACCATCGCCTGGCCGTGCTCTCCGAGGACAGTAGCCACGACATATTGTCGACTGATGCCCAAATCGTGAGCTATGGCTCGGGCAAAACGTAATGAGTCCTGTTCTGCACCCATCCCGATGACTCTCTCTCGTCCCAGTTTTTCAGAGAAGACCTTCACAGCGAGTTCCACAGGATTGCTAACGATGACGAACAAGGCATCTGGGACGCGCCGACAACATATTTCTGCGATCTGCTCGAACAAAGCAAGATTGGTTTTTCCCCAGTCGCGACGATCAACGAGATTTCCCGGCAGGGATACACCCGCGCAAATGAGGACAATATCACCGTCGACATCTTCTGTGTTGGCGACAACTTCGACGTCAACTCCTTCGTCATCAAACGCGTCCATAAGATCGATCCGGTTGCTGAGGAGTTGGGCCGAGCTGGAAGCAATGCCGTGACCGACGAGCTGCAGGCGATCTGCACCTTTCAACAGACCACCGCGAAGAAGGTGGACGGCAAGCATGCTGCCAACGGCACCGGAAGCTCCGATGATCGAGATACTGGTCGACATGCCGAAATTATGCGAAAGGTCCTACCGTATGTAAAGGGATATAAGTTATGGGCGAAGACTTCGCCAACTGTTCTGACACCTGCTTTAGGGCCGATAACCAGAGGTCATGACCCCGACGCATCGCCTGAGGATCCTTCTTGCGGAACTCAACTGCTCCCGGTCCTCTCACGACCTCTTCGGTGACGATATGACAACGCTCAGGTGTAAAAGAATTGTGTGTCCTGATGAAGCTTACCGTCGGACGGTTCAGCAGCTTCACATTGTCTGAGTTTGGATACCATTCGGGCCAAGTCTGCGCACGAACGGATGCTGCCGGACAATCGAGCAGGATGCGTGGATCAGCAGTTCGTTATGAGCAAATAGTTCCGCGTCCGCGGGAGTGTGTCCAGCCGGCCAATGGATTTCAGAAGAGCGTAGCGTCCAATCGACATTGTCGACCTGCGAAGTCTGCCCGAAATGCCGGCGCCCTCATCATGCCTGTAGTCAGGAAACCCTATGACCACCGATGTCAGTGCCAGTGTTGCGATTCGCTCAGAAGAACTCATAATCATTCCTCCTCTTCAGTTGCAGCGCGTTGGAATTACCGCGACGCTAAACCAGAACCGTACCTCCATCGACCACAACGGTCTGGCCGGTGCTGAAGCCTTCCTTCATCAAAAACAGGTAGGCTTGCGCGAGGTCATGAGCTTCGCCGACACGTCCTACGGGCAGACGCTTGCCCACGCTTTCAAAGAGCTGCTCCCGTTCTGCTGAGTTCATGTTCTGCCAGAGGTTCGTCCGGACGACTCCGGGGCATACGGCGTTAACCCGGATCGGCGCCAGTTCAATCGCCAGGGCACGGGTTAGCGCTTCGATAGTTCCGCAGACACTTGCGGCAATTACCCATCCGCTGTGCGGGCGCCGGCCGGCGACTCCGGTCGTGAGAACGATAGAGCCGCCCTTTCGAATTTGTGGACTCCCGTATTTGACGGTGGCAAGTGCAGACCAATAGCGCAGTTCAAACGCGCTTCTCGCCTGCTTTAGATCCGTATCAGCAAGCGCGTGTAATTGCAGGCTGTCACCTGCGGTGAAAACCAGGTGATCAAAGACACCAAGGTTCGTGAAAAAGCTTTCGATAGCCTTTTCGTCCGAGACATCAACCGCCTGGCCCTGTGCATCTCCCCCGATGGATTGGATAGCTTCCTGGACTCGCTCCGCTTTGCTGGACACGATGACGACCTCGGCTCCCTGCGATGCCGCCTCTTCGGCGACTGCCAAACCGATTCCCGACGACCCACCGACGATGACCACCCGCTTATTCTCGAAACCGTTTTGTCGTGACATTGAATTCTCCCGTATGCAGTTCTGTCGACTATAGAGCTGAGGTTTCTCTGTAACCCTTCGGTTCTCTCTTCCCGGATATGTTCAATTCTGGCTCTACGAAGCTTTCTGAGCTGGAACTGTGGTTGACGACGGCCTCAGAAGATCCGCAAGCTTCATGTTGCGTAACAGTTCTGCGCGGACACGGTCGGCAACACCATTGACGATCTCCGCCCCGTCTTGGGCCGGGTCGATATGTACTCGGAACGGGCGTGTGCCAAAGGGCATATCAACAATCTTCACGATAGCCTTCGCAACGTCCAACACATCTGCGTCCGGCGCCGCTGTCAACTCAAATCCTTGCATGATCTCCTTTGCCAGACGAGCAGTCGGTCCCGACTCATACTCTTTCAACCGCACCTTGTCTTCCGGTGATCCCGCGTGGGCGAAATGATTCGTACCCGACGTGAACGCACCGGGAACAATGATCGTGGTTTCGATGTTCCATCGTGCCAGTTCTCCCGCATAGCTCACTGCGAGGGCATCCATGCCAGCTTTAGCGGCAAAATATGGAGCCAGGTAGGGCGGAGTTCCTCCGCGAGTGCTGCTGCTGCCTATCCAAACCACCAAACCGTTGCCCTGTTGGCGCAGCACCGGCAAAGCCGCGCGGTTCACACGTTGTGTGCTCAGCACGTTGATGTCGTATAGCTCTGCAAGCTGCTCGGGAGTAAAAGCCTCGGCGGGGCCAAAGACCATGTGTCCAGCGTTGTGAATCACGACATCGAGGTGCCCGTTCTCGATCACGATCTGTTGAATTGCCGCTTCCACCGATTCCTGCGAAGCCACATCCAGTTCAATCGTTCGGAGATCGACCTTGTTCTCCACTGCGAACTTCTTTGTTGTTTCCACTTGCGGCGCGTTGCGTCCCTTGGTCTCACGCATGCTGGCGTACACGACATGTCCAGCCTTTGCCAATTCATGAGCGGTGAGCTCACCGAAGCCGCTTGACGCCCCTGTGATTACGATTACTTGTCTCATGACAATTCTCCTTTCTCGATTGTCTCCTGTTTATTATTTTCGTCTTGAGAGGCGTCCACGGTTTAAGCGAAGCCACCGTTAGCACGCAGAACCTGAGAGTTCACCCAGCCCCCATCTGGGCCGGCCAGGAAGGACACAACGTTGGCAATGTCGTCTGGTTGTCCCAGGCGTTCCAGCGGCGCCAATTTGCGCAACTCCGCGATTTGATCTTCGCTTTTGCCTCTTAAAAAAAGATCGGTGCCGACCGGCCCAGGAGCGACGGCGTTGACTGTGACATTGCGTCCGCGAAGTTCATTCGCCAACACATGCACCAAGCCTTCGACCCCCGCCTTCGACGCAATATACGGACCGTAAGAAGGGAAAGATTTGGCCAGCACACTGCTGGAAAAGGCGATGATCCTGCCACCGGCGGCGATGTGTTGGGCTGCTTGCGCCAAGACCAGGAACGCCCCCCGCAGGTTTGTAGAAATGACCTTGTCGAACAGTTCTACGTCGCTCTTGCCGATAGGCGAAAGCGACATGATTCCCGAGTTGTGGACGACCACATCGATGCTGCCGAACTTCTTGATGGTTTCCTCGAAGAGCCGCTCAACATCAGTCTGGTTGGCGACATCTGCTTTGACCGCAATCGCCTCTCCGCCATTCGCTTTGATTTGGGCCACGACTTCTTCAGCCTCGCTGGAGTTGCTGAGGTAGTTCACTACTACGGCGAAGCTGTCCCGTGCCAGTCGCTTGGCGACGACACGGCCGATTCCACGCGAAGCCCCTGTTACAATCGCTATCTTTTTCATAAAGTTCCTCTTTTTTATCCGCTCACCCTCTACGTCAGGCAGCGCCGATAGAAAACAATATCGTTCTTGCCAAAGAATAATTCCAATGCATAATGTTTATATCTATTATGCGTATAGGGCATTTACGCCAGGCCGATCTAAACCTTCTAGTGGTTTTTACGGTTGTCGCCGAAGAGCGGAATATCACGCGCGCAGCATCCCGACTGCTCCTGAGTCAGCCGGCTGTAACCCGTGCTCTGCAGAGACTCCGCGATACATTTCACGATGATCTCCTGATTCGCACTTCAACCGGTTACGAGCCGACGCCTACAGGACAGCGCCTTCTGCAAGATCTAGCGACAATGCTGCCGCGTCTTGACCGCTTAATGGCTGGCGGCGATTTCGATCCCGAGACCGAAGATGCTATTTTTCGAATCGCGGCTACCGACCACGCTGCATACCTCCTCGTGCCGCCCCTCTACACTTCCGTTTTGCCGAAACGCACAAAAGTAGAGTTCGGCTTTGTCCCGCTGCACGCCGGACAATACGAGGCACTGGAGAAAGGCAGGCTCGACCTTGTGCTGAACGGAGACCACGACAGCGCTACTGTTCACCTGAGCAAAGAGGTTATTTTCGACGTGGATTTTGTGTGCGTCGTATCCCGGAAGAGTAAGCTCGCAAGGGCAATTACTCTAAAGCAATATTTAGCTGCGGAACATGTTGCCGTCGACATTGTTGGCGGTGGCCAGACCCATCCAGACAGGCTACTGGCCGCCATTGGTGAGAAGCGGCGCTGTCCGCTCGTGGTGGCTCAACACACTGTAGCCATGCGCGTCGCGGCTGTCACAGAGATGATTGCGACTGTGCCACGCCGAATGGCTGTACTCGAAGCGTCCAACAGAGCGACCAAGATTCTCGAAGCTCCAGCCGCGCTCGGGTCATTCAAATACGTAATGATCTGGCACCCAAGGATGCAAACCGACGCAGCGCACCTTTGGTTGAGATCAATAATACGGGAGTTGGGGAGACGACTGTCCTAAGAGCGGTGCACTTCGAGAGCTACGATGCAGAATCTTCATTCTCTCTCAGACCAACTCCAATTGGCCGACAACGCGCGAACTTGATGCCTAGGCCATAAAAGGGGCTTCGAGGAAGTTGGCCACCGCTTTTGCGGCGGTCAACAACTAAGAGGAAGAAACACCAATACGCCGGAGAGTAACATTTCGGACGAATAAGTTAGGCAACCGGCGCTTCCTCGCGCCGCCAAAGCACCAAACCATTCGCGCCCAGTGCTAGTGCTCCAAGCGACGGACCGGCGTTGCTCTCGCTTGCTTCATCGTCCCGCACGTTCTTGCTGGGCAATCCCGCCAGCACAAGCTTGTTCGCAATGGTTTCGTAACCATATTCGGTAATCGTGCCTGAGACGTAGTATCGCTCAGTGCTGGTCGTGACTGTCACCCGAACCCAGCCGTAATGGGTAGCCCCATTGATCTTGAATTTAACCCCAACGAATCGATTCGGATGGTTGCCTCCCCATTTACCAATAGGAGGCCCACAGCTGCCTTGGGAACAACCTTCTTCTTCCATCAAGTAAAATTCGCCCGCCTTTCCCTGAAAGTGAGCGGATGGTCCAATCTTTGCGCTTCGCATGAGCGCTGACACATAGCCCCTGTTATTGTGTGTACCACCTTGGCCTACAACCTGGTTGCCTGCAATGGCTTTCACAGACAGATAAGAGATTCCCCCCGAGGCTCCGAAATTAGTGCCTATCTGAAACTCCAAGTCGGTAATGCCGTCGTTGTTGAGGTCGACAGACACGGGGCAAAAGTGAGGATAGAAACAAACGGGGATGGGGATGTTTTTGTTCGTGATAATAACCTTGGCCTCCGCGGGTTGGGCGAGGGCCAATGTGCTCACCGAAGCGGCTGCCGCAGCCAGCGAATACAACTTCATGCGGTGATCAAGGGTAAGCGAGTTGACGGGATTAACGCGAAGGGTGGGGAACATAGACAAACCTCCACAGGCCGCCAAGTTTAGCCCCGCCAAACCGCTTGTCAATATGAAATTCTCTGTAGCCTCATCGACCGACGTTGGTTTGGAGGCAAATGCGCTAGGATCCCCCAGGTGCCGCTAACAGGCGACTACACTCATTGATTTCTCGCCGAGTTTCCGTCATCCCGCTTTGCGTCACCTCCGCCATTTCCTCAGCTGCTTCCACGCCTGGACGAGCTCCTGGACGGCACGCGCCGGCGGGAAAGTCTTTGAATTAATGATGGCACACTCCCGATAGGCACGCTGATAAATCTCGCGAACGGAATGCTCGCTCAGTACCGCCATGTTGCGCGCAATCTCCTTGAGATCCTCGCGGCTCCAGATCTTTTCCTTCTCACCGAAATCAGGATGCCTGGCCACGCCGAGGATTCTACGATATTCGCTTTATGTTCGCCATCGGGCAATTTGTGTCGCGTGCGATCAACATGCGACGGCTGACGTGTCCGGCAATCGCCATGATCGTTGAATCCGACGTACAGTTCTCCGCGAGCTGAGTAATCGCGCAGTGGCGAAGATCGTGGAAGCGGAAAGTTGCCCGAGGTAGACGGAGAATCCAATTGCGTGCACTGGATTTGTCGAACCGTTGGAGCCGTTGCCGTCACGTGCGGGTGGAAGCGAAGCGGACTGCGATGGAAACCCTAGCCGTGAGCACCAAGACGGCGGGTCACGACAAAAACCAAGACACAAACTCCGTGCCGGCGGGGAGTCTCCCTGTCTAAATTGTTGAGAGATTTGGTGGACCTGGTCGGGATCGAACCGACGACCTCTTCCATGCCATGGAAGCGCGCTCCCAGCTGCGCCACAGGCCCACTGTTTGGGGACACTACGAACTGTCCGTTGCGGACGGCCTTAAGTATTCTCGCTGACCTCACCCAGATAGTCAACGCGAGGCGATCTCTAAACAACGTTCCGAGCTGTGAATGCAGAGGCGTCGAGCTTCGCTCGACGAACAGCCGAGGGCGGCTGTTGCCACATTTTTGCCAAAAGGAGATCGTTCGCAATTTCTCCCATTTCTTCCACAGGACTTTTCTGCCATAATTGATCGTGCACCCCACCTGCACAATTTTTCAAAAACAATTTAAAGCGAGGAAGAGATGCCAGCGAAGTACATCTTTGTGACAGGCGGAGTTGTGTCTTCACTCGGCAAGGGATTGGCCGCAGCATCCATCGGTTGCCTGCTGGAGAGCCGCGGGATCAAGGTCAACATCATGAAGTTCGATCCCTACCTGAACGTGGATCCGGGAACGATGTCGCCGTTTCAGCACGGCGAGGTTTTCGTGACCGACGACGGGGCGGAGACTGACCTGGACCTGGGCCACTACGAGCGCTTCACTCACGCCAAACTTTCTCGCGACAACAACTGGACAACCGGGAGGATCTACGAGCAGATCATCGCCAAAGAGCGCCGTGGCGACTATCTCGGCAAGACGGTGCAGGTGATTCCGCACGTCACTAACGAGATAAAGGCCGCGATGAAGAAGGTGGCGCAGGACGTGGATGTCGCGATCGTGGAGATTGGCGGGACGGTTGGCGACATCGAGTCTCTGCCGTTTATGGAAGCGATCCGGCAGATGCGTCAGGAGTTGGGTCGCGAGCATACGTTGTTTGTCCATGTAACTCTCGTGCCATTTATTGCGGCGGCGCAGGAATTGAAGACCAAGCCGACGCAACACTCGGTAAAGGAATTGCTGAGCATCGGAATTCAGCCGGACATTTTGCTCTGCCGCACAGACAGGTTTCTGGCGAAGGACATCAAGTCGAAAATTGCGCTGTTCTGCAACGTGCCCGATGAGGCGGTGATCACGGCGAAGGATGTGGCGTCCATTTATGAAGTGCCGCTGGTGTTCGCCAATGAAGGCGTGGACACACTGGTGCTGAAGAATCTGCACCTGGAAGCGAAGGATCGCGATTTGTCGAAGTGGGAAGACATTGTCCACCGCGTGTACAACCCGAAGGACACGGTCACGATCGGAATCGTTGGCAAGTACGTTGAGTATGAAGATTCGTACAAATCCCTAAAAGAGGCGCTGGTGCACGGATCCCTCGCGCACAACCTGAAGCTGCAGATCAACTGGATCGAGGCCGAGGGCTTGGAAACTGCAGAAGGAGACAGCTTCGAGGCGCAGCTTGAAGGGTATGACGGAATTCTGGTGCCGGGTGGCTTCGGCAAGCGTGGAATCGAAGGAATGCTGAAGGCGATCCGGTATGCGCGCGAGAAGAAGGTGCCGTATTTCGGTATTTGCCTCGGCATGCAGACGGCATGCATTGAGTTTGCTCGAAATGTTGTGGGATTGGCGGAGGCGAATTCGAGCGAATTTGATCCCGCGACGCCGCATCGAGTGATCTACAAGTTGCGCGAGTTGCGCGGCGTAGAGGAACTCGGCGGAACGATGCGGCTGGGCGCGTGGCCTTGCAAGATCGAGCCCGGCACGCTCGCGTACAAGATTTACGGGAAGTCGGAGATCAGCGAACGTCACCGGCATCGCTACGAATTCAATCGCGAGTACGAAGAACCCATGACGGCGGCAGGATTGCGTATTTCCGGATCCACTCCGGACGGGACCTACGTGGAGATGGTCGAATTGCCGGACCATCCGCATTTCATCGGCTGCCAGTTCCATCCTGAGTTCAAGTCGAAGCCACTCGAGCCACATCCTCTGTTCAGCACATTCATTGGCGCAGCGTATGAGTATGGAGTGAAGCGGCGCGCAGAGAAAGAAACGGCGGCTGTCGAGATGTTCCACCGTCCGGAGAAAGTGAGAGTCTAAAACAGCTCTGGACATGACGACTGTTGAAATCCGAACCGTCTCTGGCAGTTCGCTCGCGGTGGGCTCGTCGGGCCCACGAACCGTCACCATTGACCGCGCGAAAGAAAGCGGTGGCTTGGGGTTGGGTTTCAGTGGCGGAGAGCTACTTCTACTGGCGATCGGCGGCTGCTACAGCAATGACGTTTTTCGCGAAGCGGCCAAGCGCGGTCTGATTGTGAAGAATGTGACAAGTCACGGTGAATGCTGACTGGGCGGGCGATCCGGTGCGGGCGCAGAATGTTTCGTTCGCCGTCGTGGTTGAGGCGGATGCGTCCGAAACGGAAATTGTCGAGTTGATCGAGCATACGGACCGAGTGGCGGAGATCCCTAATTCACTCAGGCTTGGAACCGAAGTGAAGCTCAGGGGAATTAAGGCCATCGCAAGTCGATGAGTATTTCCTTCCAAGTCGGCGATATCCATGTCGGTTCCGGCGACCTCTTTCTTATTGCCGGCCCATGTGTAATTGAGAGTGAAGAGCACGCGATTCGTATGGCGGAGATCATCAAGGGCGTGACGCGCGCTCTGGATTTTCCCTTCATCTTCAAAGCGAGTTACGACAAGGCGAACCGGACGTCGATTCGCAGCTTTCGCGGACCGGGTTTGAAAGAAGGGCTGCGGATTCTGAAAAAGATCAAAGACCTGTTGAACCTGCCGATCTTGACCGATGTGCACGAGACGGCGGATGTCGGCAAGGTTGCCGAAGTCGCGGACATTCTGCAGATTCCGGCATTCTTGAGTCGTCAGACGGATCTTGTCGTTGCGGCTGCCCTCAGCGGGCGCGTGGTGAATATCAAGAAGGGGCAGTTCGTCGCTCCGTGGGACATGAGGCACGCGGTTGAGAAGTGCCGCGACGCCGGGAATACACAGATATTTTTAACTGAGCGCGGCGCGAGTTTCGGATACAACAATCTTGTTGTCGACATGCGATCGCTGGCGATTATGCGTAAGTTCGCGCCGGTCGTGTTTGACGCGACGCATTCGGTGCAGCTGCCGTCATCACAGGCCGACGATAAGGGTCCGGCGGTGAGCGGCGGACAGCCGGAGTTTATTCCAGTACTGGCGCGCGCGGCTGTGGCGGCCGGAGTGGATGGCGTATTCATGGAAGTGCACGACAATCCGAAGGAAGCGAAGTCGGATGGGGCGAATGCGCTGGACTCGACGAAGCTGCGCGGAGTGTTGAAAGAATTAATCGCGGTGAAGAAAGCGCTGGACGAAGCGCACGCGACACCCTAGGCAATATCCAACGACATTCGAGTAAGCAAACGTCTGATTCGTCGAGCAAATTCGACATCCCAAGTTGCAAGCGTAGCTTTTCGGCGTTGACGCGAATTTCCGTCGAACTGAGTTTTTAGAGAAGGAATCAGGCCTGCCTTTTGTTTCTTTCAACGTGTGGTAGATTGATTTCTCCGTATGAAACATGTTGCCAACTGGGCCTTGAACGCCGCATCGGCTCGCGGGGCGAGCTACGCTGACACACGGATTGTGGCGCAGCGAAGTCGCGCACTGACGACGAAGAACGGCAAAGTCGGAAGCGCTCTAGACTCGGAATCGGTGGGCATGAGTGTGCGCGTGATTGCCGACGGGGCTTGGGGATTTGCCGCGTCGGCTGAATTGGGCCGTGGCGCGGTGGAGGCAACTGCGGCTGAGGCGGTTGCGATCGCCCGGGCCTCCGCGCGTGTTAAGAGGGAAGATATACGTCTCGCTCCGGAAAAAGCTGCGGTTGCTGAGTGGAGCACACCCTACAAGATCGACCCGTTCTCGGTATCGGTTGAACAAAACATTGAGTTGCTGTTGAAGATTGACGCTGAGTTGCGGTCGGTTTCGGGCATCACGCTCGCAGAGGCGAATCTAAATTTCAATCGCGAGCAGCAGTGGTTCGTTTCGTCCGAGGGAGCAGACATTCATCAGACGAAGCTCTCGACCGGCGCGGGATATGCGGCGTACGCGTTTGCCGGGAATGAGATTCAGAAACGGTCATATCCAAATTCGTTTGGCGGACAGTGGCAGAGCAAAGGATATGAACTGATCGATGAATTGAAGCTGGTGGAGAATGCGCGGCGGATTGCGCAAGAAGCAGTCGCGCTGCATCAGGCGGACCAGTGTCCGGAAGGAAAGTTCGATCTGATTCTCGACAGCTCACAACTGGGGCTGCAAATCCACGAATCGGTCGGGCATCCGATTGAACTGGATCGCGTACTCGGGATGGAGGCGAATTTTGCCGGGACTTCATTCTTGACACTCGACAAGCTGCGGACTCTCCGATATGGAAGCGGCTTAGTGAATGTCGTGGCGGATGCCCGGCAAGAGCACGGTCCGGGGCTGGGAACGTTCGGTTATGACGACGAAGGTGTGGCGGCGCAATGTACTCCGATTATCACCAAGGGTTTGTTCACGGGATATCTGAGCTCACGCGAAACCGCGCACACGATTGGGGAGAACCGATCCGGTGGAACGCTGCGGGCCGAGGGATGGAACCGACTGCCGATGATTCGCATGACGAACATCAGTTTGCTGCCGGGGGAAAAGCCACTCAGCCTGGAACAGCTCATTGCGTCGACGGATCATGCGATTCTGATGCAGACGAACCGATCGTGGTCAATCGACGACAAGCGATATAACTTTCAGTTTGGCTGCGAGATCGGCTGGGAGATTAAAGGCGGGAAGCGCGTGCGGATGGTGAAGAATCCGTCGTATTCGGGGATCACGACGGAATTCTGGAATTCGCTGGACGCGCTCTGCTCACGCGACGAGTGGACATTGTGGGGAACTCCAAACTGCGGAAAAGGACAGCCACAGCAGGTGATGGGGACGGGCCACGGGGCAGCCGCGTCACGGTTTCGGGGGATTAAGGTGGGGAGTGCGTTTAAGGGCGCGTGATGCTGACGAAAGAACAAGCCGGGGACATCTTCGATCGCATCCGTAAATTTACTTCTGCGGACGGGGTGGAAGTCTCCATCTCCGGCGGACGATTTGCGCTGACCCGGTTCGCCAATAACACCATCCACCAGAATGTGGCGGAGGAGAATCACATCGTCTCCGCCCGGACGGCGTTTGGAAGCAAAACGGCGCGGGCATTTACCAATAAGTTCGATGATGAGAGCTTGCGACAAGTCGTTCGATCCGCAGAGAGCCTGGCCAAAGTGCAGCATCCGGATCCTGACCTGTTGCCGATGCCTTGTTCAGATGAGGCCTCGGGCCGGGCGGGCGGGGGCATGCGGTCTCCGCAAGTACCTTCCAGACACTTCCAGCAGACCGCAGCGATTACACCTGAGTTTCGTGCTGACGGAGTTGGCAAGATTGTCGGAGTTGCGGACCGGCACAAGCTCACGACAGCGGGTATTTTTTCCAGCGCGGAATCGGTTGAGGGAATTTTCAATTCGCGCGGGTTGAGCAACTGGCATACCCAGACATCAGCCGAAGTTTCAATCACCATGCTGGCCGCCGATTCATCGGGATGGCAGAAGGCGAATTCACCGGATGTGGCGAATCTCGATCCTCTGATGCTGGCTGAGGTCGCCGCGAAGAAGGCCGTTGATTCTGCGCATCCGCGTGAGATTCCGGCAGGGAAGTACACGGTAATCCTGGAACCGGCAGCGGTTCTCGATATTGTGGGATTCATGTTCTGGGATTACGCGGGGATGGCGATCCTGGACCAGCGTTCGTTTCTTGCGGGTCGTATCGGCACAAAGTTATTCGGCGACAACATCACGATCTGGGACGATGTTGCGCACCCTCTGCAGACAGGATGTCCATTCGACGGAGAGGGCATGCGGCGGCAGAGAGTGGCGCTCGTGGAGAACGGAATCGTGAAGCGCGTGGTGTATGCGCGTGCGACTGCCGAAAGGATGAAGCGTTCCGAATATAAAGATAAGGTTGGTCCGATCGAAGCGACCGGTCACGGATTTTCTCTGCCCAACGAGATGGGAGAGATGCCGCAGAACATCGTGTTCGCTCCACCTGGCGATCCACAGACCGTTGCGCAGATGATTGCGTCCACAGAGCGTGGAGTGCTGGTCACGCGACTCTGGTACATCCGCGAAGTCGAACCGTTCGAGAAAATCCTGACCGGAATGACGCGCGACGGGACGTTTTATGTGGAGAACGGACGCGTGCAGGGCGGGGTACGCAATTTCCGGTTGAATGAGAGTTTGATTCAGATGTTGTCGAATGTGGAAGCCATGAGCGTGCCGGCTCGCTCATGTGGCGAAGAGTCGTTCGATATGGTGGTACCCGCAATGAAAGTTAAGAACTTCAACTTCACGGAAGTGACGAAGTTCTAATTGCAGCGTCGGTATTCCGCAATCAGCACCTCGCTGTCACCCCTTCGCCTTGGTCCATCACCCCCACGCTTGCCTCCGAGAATTGCCCGAAATTCACCCGGAATTGACCTGAAAATGACCGGTCCAGAGGGGCAGATACAGGCTCGACTCTGCGTTCAGTAAAACCTCTAATCCATTCAAAGAAAAGCAGTTAACCCCCGCTTGTTCCATGACTTCGGTAACTTTGTTTGTTTGATTCCGGGGTGTACGCTGCCCTTGAGTTGAGCAGAAAGACCGCGCAGTGCGTGGTCGGAAGGAAGGTCGCTCCGAACGTGGCAGCGGAAGGCACAGCACCGATGATGGAATCGCAGACGAGCGCGGCTCAGTATGAAGACATGCAGGGCGCTGCGCGATTTCCGTTGCATCTTTCGGCGTCGGTGAAAACGCAGGGCAGCGCGTACGTGGCAGAAACCGAAAACATCTCCGCGAACGGCGTGCTGTTCGCAATGGATAAAGATGTTCCGGTGGGATCAATGGTGGACTTTACGATCTTGCTGCCGGCCGATGTCGCAGGCTTGGGACGCAATGTGCAGATTGATTGCCGCGGGCGAGTCGTGCGCAGTTTCGACGATCGTGGACGGCGTGGGGTAGGCGTTGTAATCGACGAATACCATTTTGAGCGCATATAAGGCGCAAGGGAACGAATGGCTACGATTCCGGTAAGCATGGAAGAAAATTTCGGAGCAGGCGAGGACAAGGGGCAGTTTGTCCGAGTGATTCTGGCCGATACACAGGCCATTTTCCGCGCCGGTCTGCGAAAGATTTTCGCGCTGGAAGATGACATTCGCGTGGTCGGACAGGCTGAGACTCTTGCGCAGACTCAGTCTGCGGTTGCAAAGTTCTCCGCAGACGTGCTCATTTTTGAAGCGGCCCTCACACCCAATCCGGTGGATGCCGTGGCCGATCTGCTCCGCCAGAATGCGAAGTTGCGAGTAGTGGTGGTCACACCTGGCTCGGACGAGGATCTGACGCTGGAATTGTTCCGACGCGGCGCTCACGGCATTGTGTCGCGCGAAGTCGAACCTGAGTTGCTGGTCGACTGCTTGCGTAAAGTGATGGCCGGGGAAACGTGGCTCGACAGCCAAGGAGTTCGGTGGGTCATGGAAGCCTATCGCAACCAGAATACCCGGACTGGCGGAACACGTCCGAAGGTGCAACTCACACCGAAAGAGACATTGATCGTTTCCTGCGTGACGCAGGGCATGAAGAACAAAGAGATTGCTTTGCGGGTGGGCACGACCGAGCAGGTCGTGAAGAATTACCTGCGCAAGGTCTACGACAAGCTTGGAGTGGCAGATCGCCTCGAATTGGCGCTCTATTGCCTGAACCATCACGTAGTGGACAATGCAAAAGTGCCGGCATTGCCTGCTACAGCTGCGAACGCCGGCTCCATTGCGAATGCAGCCGCAGCCGGAGCGTCGTCGGGTAGCACCGTGGTCTCTCCTTCGGCGCCGGCGGATTCTCCCGAAAAACTCTCCTAAGAATTTCTTCGCTGTTTGAGTGCCCTCAGGTTGCGGTTTCGACGACTACACCCATAGAATTGACAAGAATTGAGAAGCGCGAGCTTCTTAAGAGTCGTTCCTTCCATCCGATACAAGACGGAGAGATGGCCGAGTGGCTGAAGGCGCACGCTTGGAAAGCGTGTTTACTCGAAAGGGTAACGTGGGTTCGAATCCCACTCTCTCCGCCATCTAGTCAACTACAGAGAAATTCCGCCGCCCTTCCACCGAAACCGAAAAGATGCCCATTTTTTCGTAATAATTTCTCGGCAGACCTGACTGCAGAGAACGGGCTGCTCGGCTGAGAACGGGGTTACCATCCCCGCTTTTCTCCGCAGGGCACGCTCAGTCCGATTTCAAGGAGGGCACTAGCCGAATCCAATGCGATCAGAAGCAGGGGAGTCAGCCTTAGCGAGTTGACTTTTGTCGGCATCCTGGAATGCGATTCCGGCGCTTACCCGAAGCCCATTTCCGGATAGTTTAGGTTATGCCGATAACCGAAGCTGCCCACCTTAGCGTGGAGAGTTATTCAAGCGATACCCCAGATCATAGGAATCCAGCATGTTCCAGGGACTTCGGCTCTGCTATCGATTCGATGCCCACACCGTCTACCTCCATGAGTTTCTTGGGACCAATCGGAAGCAGGCACGAGGTTACGACACAGATGATTACTCGACGAGAAGCGGTTCGCCTGATGGGCTCGGTATCAATTGGGGCATGGCACGCGGCGACCCAGGTGGGCCTCAACTTTGTCCTGTCACCGAGAGCCGTCGCTACAAAGCTCGAGACCGCTCCCAGACTCGCGTTCGGAGCGCCAAAATCGGCGGAGAGGTTGGCCTTGATTGAGGCATTTCTCAAGCGATCGGAAGGGTTGCAGAATAAATTCGAGGCGCGAGAGCACAAGAGCGATTGGGTGATGCCCTATCGGTTATTCCACCCCGAGACCATCAGAAAAGCGCCATTGGTGCTTTATCTGCACGGGAGTGGGGGACTGGGCGACGACAATCTGAAGCAGCTAAGTCTGGGCAACAGGTTCGGCACGAGGGTGTGGCTACTTCCGGAAAATCAGAAGCGTTTCCCCTGCTACGTGCTAGTGCCGCAAACCGATCGGGGATGGATCCGATATGACTTTTCGCAACAGCCTGCGAAGGAACTTCCAGGCTTCGGAGACGGCGCACGATTGGCTTTGGAAATCGTCGAAGGGTTGCGTGGCGAGTTTCATATCGACGAGCGCCGTATGTATATCGCGGGAAATCCCATGGGAGGCGCGGGCGTGTGGAATGTATTGGCGAATCGGCCCAACTTTTTCGCGGCTGCAGTGATCTGTTGTGGAGGCGAGTCTCCGGATGACGGTACTGGGTCTGCAGCAACGCCTTTGTGGGTTTTTCACGGAGATAGGGACGAAGTTGTTCCCGTGTCTTCATCTCGTGATCGCATCGCGGCCAGACGGAGAGTCGGCGGACACCCGATCTACACCGAGTACGCTGGTGTCGATCACGATGGAGCAAACAGGTTGGCTTTCACTGAACCCGAGTTGCCAAAGTGGGTGTTCTCTCAACGCCGTAGGTAGTGGGCGGCACGAAACTGGCAGGGAGTGGGAAACATGAGTGGATCAAAGCGGCGGTTGAGTGGGATGGCGATGTTACGCCAATCACGAACCGCACTTGTCAGTTCGACCACGATGAAAAACAATAATCCAACTTCACGTACCCGATGTGTCCATTCATCATGCCTCGCTCAGTGATTAGACAAGAATCAAGGGTGTGTTAAACCGGTATCTGCTTTCGAGCCGCACATGCAGAACAGTCTTTGCTCGCAGCAAAGCTTCTCCTGCCGCGTGAGCCCTATGCCCGTCCCACTTCAATCGAGCAAGACCGACGCCTTCAACCCTTGGAGAATTGCCAAGCTGCCTCAGCCGTTCTCTTTGACAGCCAAATGCCTGTGCAAGTCCCACTAACTGCCACTTGAAAATGGGTTTGATAGATCCGTGGATGAACCTATGTGAAGCTTATGAATCTGATAACCATACCTGAGTCAGATGCGTCCACATGTTATCAGCCTGTAGATAGCATCAGCAAAGCCGCAGTGACTTCGGTAATTAGCATCCACTTACCGATCCATGTAACTCTTACCGGCAACCAGAAAGTGTGGGCTTAACACTCGTCCGATCAGTAGGTGGTGAAATGCAACATCAGTCCCCTCCGTCGGTGACTGGAACCATTCTCGTCGCAGATGATCAAGCCTCTAACCGAGAACTATTGGAAGAGCTCCTCTCGGAGCAAGGATTCAAAGTCATCACGGCGCCGGACGGTGCATCCGCTCTAGAGCAAGTCTCCACCAGTCAAGTCGACCTGGTCATTCTCGACGTAATGATGCCCCAACTGACCGGCTTCGCGGTCTGCCAGAAAATTAAAAGCAATCCCGAAACTGACTTGGTGCCCGTTGTCCTGGTGACGGCGCTGTCTGACAAACAGAATCGTCTGGAAGGTATTAAGGCTGGGGCGGATGACTTCTTGACGCGCCCTGTGGACCGCACAGAATTACTTGCTCGCGTGCGGTCGTTGCTGCAACTAAAGTTTCGCACTGACGAGCTGGAGCGAGCCGAGTCAGTTCTTTTTTCCCTGGCCCGAAGTATCGAAAGTAAAGATCCCTACACCCACGGCCATTGTGAACGGCTGTCCGAGTATTCCGTCCGCTTGGCTGAGGCTGTTGGACTATCGAAGGACCAGATTACCGCTTTGCGCCGTGCAGGAGTCGTGCATGACATCGGCAAGGTTGCCGTCCCTGACGCCATTCTCCTGAAGCCCGGACGTCTTACTGAAGAAGAGTGGGAGGTCATCCGGCAGCATCCAGTCGTAGGAGAGCGCATCTGTGCTCCTTTGAAGTCTTTCCGGCTGGTGCTCCCTATCATCCGGCATCATCATGAGAAATTCGATGGCTCGGGTTATCCCGACGGGCTTCAAGGCAAAGCGATCCCGGTGGAAGCGCGAGTCCTGCAAATTGTGGATGTCTTTGATGCGCTTACCACGGAGAGGCCTTACAAGAAGGCATTTTCCGCAAGCGATGCCCTTCAGACAATGCAAGAAGAGGTGGCCAAGGGCTGGTGGGATCCTCAGATCTTCGAGGAATTCGATCGGCTTGTCAGGAACGGTGCAGCTGGAGTTCCATCACGCAGTGCAGCGGCTGCGGGCGCGACAGATTAGTTAAGAAGGGGATGCCTTAATTATGACACCGGTCTCGAGTACGTCGTTATCTCACGGCAGGCACATCACGACCGGGGCCAGACTCGTGGGAAATGTGAGGCCAGTTGCCAAGGGCACGCCGCGGGCAATTCTCCTTGCTTTGCTGACCTTCACAGGATTCGTGAACCAAAGCTTCGCAAAACCGCACGAGGACGCGGCGAATGACGAGCCTCTTAAGAAGTTGAGCCTGACAGAACTCGGCAACGTTGAAGTGACGACCACAACGAAAGAGCCCGAAGAATTGTGGAAGACACCAGCCGCGGTTTTCGTGATCACCCAAGATGCCATCCGCAGATCAGGAGCGACCAGCATTCCGGAGGTGTTGCGGCTGGCTCCGGGGGTTGAGGTGGCACAAGTGGACTCTGATCACTGGTCCATCGGTATTCGCGGATTTGGTGCCGCGTTAGCTAGCAAACTATTGGTGTTGATTGACGGGCGGAGCGTGTATACGCCGCTCTTCGCCGGTGTCTATTGGCAGGCACAGGCCACACCACTCGAGGACATTGAGCGTATTGAGGTGATCCGGGGGCCCGGCGGCACCATTTGGGGCGCCAATGCCGTCGACGGGATTATCAACATCATCACCAAGAGTTCTAAAGATACCCATGGGACGATGACATCGGTGATCGGTGGCAATAGCAACACGGGTATCGGTACCGCCCGCTATGGGACCGGAAACAGTCGTGGTTTGAACTATCGCATGTATGGCATGGGCTTCATCCGTGGTCCCGAGTTTCATCTGGCCGGTCCCAACTTCGATGAGTGGCGAATGGGCCAAGCGGGCTTCCGCACAGACTGGGACCGGAACGCTCGCGATACTGTCACGTTTCAAGGTGACATCTACCGCGAGGGTGTAGGTGAAGCGACCACGTACGCACTGTATTCGCCTCCCTCGCAAGTCAACGTTTTCGGCAACGCATACTTGACCGGAGGAAATCTGCTAGGCCGGTGGAAACACGTTGTGAACGACGGATCAGACTTCCAGATTCAGGCTTACTTTGACCGCACGAATCATTTCGAACCTGAATTCGGAGAGACACGCGACACTTTCGACGTTGACTTCCTCCACCATTTAACTCTGCCGGGGCAGCAGAACTTTCTTTGGGGACTTGGGGCGCGCGTGAGCCCCGCGAGACTTGTACAGACCGTCCCGACGATCAACTTCCTGCCGAACCAACAGACGGACCACATATACAGCGGGTTCGCGCAGGACGAGATTTCTTTCTTCAGTAAGCGGCTCGCCCTGACTGTGGGTTCGAAGCTGGAACACAATAACTACACCGGGTTCGAGGCGCAGCCGAGCGCGCGTCTGCTGTGGAACAGCACGTCACGACAGTCCGTTTGGGCATCGGTAACGCGAGCGGTCCGAACTCCGTCCCGGCTCGACGAGGACGTTCAGCTCACGGATTATGCGGGGACGAGTTCGGGCCTGCCCGTATATCTGCGCGTCAACGGCAGTACTCAGTTCCGGTCCGAGGAGTTGATTGCCTATGAGACCGGTTACCGGGCTCTGGTGACAACCCATTGCTATGTGGATGTTGCCCTCTTTTACAACGACTATAACGACCTCTATGGCTTTCAAGTGGGCGCGCCATTTCTCGAGACGTCGCCTGGCCCGGTGCACGCCGTGCTTCCCCTGCTCACTAGCAATGGAATCCAAGGCAACACGAAAGGATTCGAAGTGTCGCCGGATTGGAAGGCAACGAACTGGTGGGAGCTAAGAACCTCTTATTCGTATCTGGACATGGAGTTGGAAAATAGGCCTGGAAGCAATGATCCCACCAGTGTCGCAGGTTATGAAGGATCGAGCCCGCGCCACCAGGTGACGATTCAGTCTTTGGTGAATCTGCCCAAGAAAATGGAGTTCGATCAGACGTATCGATACGTCAGCGCCCTTCCCGCGCAGGTGGTTCGGAGCTACCAGACGATGGACACGAGATTCGGCTGGCACATTACGCCAGAGCTGGAACTTTCGGTCGGCGGTCAAAACCTGTTGCAGCCGCATTACGCGCAGTTCGGAGGCGATCCAGGCGGGCCGGTTGAGATCAGGAGGAGCGCTTACGCGAAACTCATCTGGCGTTTCGGTGAGTAGTAGCTACGAGAGTTTTTTCGTATTCGAGTGCGCGAGCGGGGATGGGGCTCGGATAGTAATGGAACGCAAAAATTCTGACTTCGCGGCAGAGTAGAACTTCTTCAACCTTCACCACGGGAAAGATGAAGACCGCACTACCCATGAGGCGCGAAAAGCACAAGACCGTTTTGCAGAGGCACGGCGGTTCGGGACCGCACAGCGTAATGATGCGGCGCACGATTGCGGCCATAGTGTGGCTGCTCTTCGCAGCGTCGAACTCCCTCGGGCAACAAAGGCACAGTGAATATCAGGTAGAAGCTGCCTACCTTTATAACTTTGGTCGATTCGTCGAATGGCCCGCCAAAATCACATCGGTGAAGACTGGCCCCTTCACCATTTGTGTCCTCGGTCAGGATCCATTCGGCTCGCTTCTGGATAAGACACTCGCCGGCGAAATGATAGGAAACCAGAGCGTAACCGCGAAGCGGATCTCGAGTCCGCAGGAATCGACCGACTGCCAGATTCTGTTCATAAGCTCATCGGAGGCGAACCGGGTCAACAAAATCATCGAGTCACTAGACAAAAGTTCCGTCTTGACCGTCAGCGACATCCCGCAGTTCTCATGGCATCGCGGCATGATTGAGTTTGTCTCGGAGGACAACCACATCCGTTTCGAGATCAACCTGACCGAAACTCAGCGCGCTGGCCTGAATCTCAGCTCTGATCTGCTCAAGGTGGCGGCGGCCGTCCGAGGGAATCCTCAGGCTGGAGACTGACAAACAATGCCCACCGTCCAACCGAATTCGATTTCCAGGAAGCTCACGTGGGTGAACATGCTGGTAAGTGGGGTCGCCCTGCTACTGGCGTGCGGTGGCTTTTGTGCTTATGACCTGCACAGCTTTCGCTCTGCGCTCGTAGAGAACGTTTCGACCCAAGCCCAGATCATTGGCGATAACACTGTTTCAGCGCTGTTATTCGACGACCCCCGTTCCGCGGAGAAGACGCTCTCGGCTTTGAACGCAAACCGGCATCTGATGTATGCGCAAATTTACACGCGCGAGGGTCAGCCCTTCGCTGGATACTGGCGGGACCGCGCAGGCGAGACTCAGCCTCTGCCCGTCATTCCCGCGGGCCAAACACAAACTTTCTGGTTCAAAGACGGGCACTTGGGGTTAGCGCGGTCGATAATTTTCCAGGGCAAACCAACCGGCACGGTGTACATCCGCTCCGACTTGGGGGCAATGAATGACCGGCTGAAAAGCTACGCGCTGATCGTCATTGTCGTATTGTTCGTGTCTCTGCTGGTCGCCCTGGTCGTCGGCCTGGTCATAAACAAGTTCATGGGGTCGCTCTATTCCAAGCTGGAGACTGGGAAACATTTCATGGACCTATCCGTCGACATGTTTTGCGTCGCTGGCTTCGACGGATTCTTCAAGAGCTTGAACCCATCCTGGGAGAAGACGCTCGGCTTTACCACGGAAGAACTCTTGCAGAAGCCTTACGCGGAATTCATACATCCGGACGATCGCGCGGGGACTGCAGCCGAAGATAAACGGCTAGAGGAGGGAGATGTCGTTCTCGGTTTTGAAAACCGATATTTTTGCAAGGACGGTTCTTACAAGTGGCTATTGTGGAATGCAGTATCCATCTCCGGGCAAGAAGCTATCTATGCTGTTGCGCGCGATATTACGGAGCGCAAGCGGGCCGGAGAAATGCTCCAGGAGAGCGAGGAGCGGCACAGGAAGTTGTTTGAGAACAATCCGCACCCGACTTGGGTCTTTGACCGGGAGACACTGCGCTTTCTCGCCGTCAACGTGGCCGCCGTACGCAAGTATGGTTATTCCAGGGACGAATTCCTGGCCATGACCCTTAAAGACATTCGTCCGCCCGAGGATGTTCCCGCGCTGCTCGAGACTGTGAGAAACCTCGGAGAAGGGAATGAGAGCAGCGGCACTTGGAGACATTTACTCAAGGACGGAACCGTCATCGACACAGAGAATACTTCTTATGCTCTAACTTTCATGGGCCGACCTGCACGCGTGGTAGTTGCGGTTGACGTTACCCAGAAAAATCGAGATGAGGCAGAAAAGCGTAAGTTCATGGAGCGCTTGGCGGCTACCAATCAGGAGCTCGGGCTTCGGAACCGCGAGGTGGAGCGTGCCACGCAGATGAAAAGCAAGTTTCTGGCCAGCATGAGCCATGAACTGCGGACTCCACTGAATGCCATCGTGGGTTTCTCCGATCTCTTGTCGGAGGAAGTGGGTGGCCCACTCAGCGTCAAGCAGAAGCGATTCGTGGATCACATCAAGCAGGGCTCAATCCACCTTCTGCAGTTGATTAATGACATTCTCGATCTTTCCAAGATCGAGGCGGGACAATTGGAACTGCATAATGAAGATTTCTTAGTGGCCGACGCCTTACCGGAAGTGCTCTCTACCATTTCTCCCCTGGCAATGGTCAAAAACATTGAAGTGGAGCTAAAGATCCAGAGTAAGTCTCAAGTAAATGCAGATCGTGTGCGCTTTAAGCAGATCCTGTACAACCTGCTCAGCAACGCTGTCAAATTCACACCCAAGGACGGCCGGATTTGCATCGAGTGCGTTGACGACTGGGACTTTGTCCGCACCTCGGTGACTGATACGGGAATTGGTATCCGGCCGGAAGATCAAGAGGCAGTTTTCGAAGAATTCCGACAGGTCGAGGGAAGCACTAAGGACACCAATCAAGGAACGGGACTGGGGCTTGCCATCACGAAGCGACTGGTCGAACAACAAGGAGGACGGATCTCCGTCGAGAGCGAGTTCGGAAAGGGCAGCCGGTTCACCTTTACTCTGGTCGCCACGGTACCGACAGGGAAGGTTCGCCTTCCAGAACCGCCAAAACCCCCTGTTGTCGTTGCGGCTCCTGGCCTTCTCACACCGCTGGTGCTCATTGTGGATGATGAGGTCCCAGCCCGCGAGCTTCTGGCCAGCTATCTCGAACCGGAATATCGCGTTGCCATGGCGGAGTCTGGCATCGAGGCTCTCAAGAAAGCTCAGCAACTGCTCCCAGACGCCATCACACTCGATCTGTTGATGCCTGGGGCAAACGGCTTCGAAACGCTTGTGGCACTGCGGCGGACACCGGAGACCGCTAACATTCCAATCATTATCCTATCCATCGAGGATGAAAAAAGTGTGGGCTTCGCGCTGGGTGCGGCCGACTATCTCATCAAACCAGTTCGCAAACCCGAACTGCTGGAAACGGTTCGCAAACATGTGCCCGCACCCGCCGACGACGATTCCTCTATTCTGCTGGTAGATGACGATCCCCAGGCCCTGGAACTCCTAGAAACAACTCTCCGCGCTGCAGGATACGAGACGCAGAGCGTCCAAAGCGGCCCCAGGGCGCTCGAAGTGCTTTCCAACAAAGTCGTGGGCGCGGTCTTGCTCGACCTGCTCATGCCGGGAATGGATGGCTTCCAAGTCATCCGTCATGTGCGTGGGGAGGCAGCACTGAAGGATCTCCCAATTCTTGTGATGACCGCAAAGACTCTGAGTCGTGACGAGATCAATCTTCTGCGCCAGGAAACCCAGGGTCTGCTGAAAAAGGATGGAACCTGGAAGCAGCAGCTACTGGTTGAGATCGGCCGGGTGGTTCGAAGCAAAAAACTGACAAAGTCGGCAGGACAGTCATGACTAAAATTCTTATCGCCGAAGACAATCCCGTGAACTGCGAACTGCTACGAGAATTGCTGGAAGGATGGGGTTACGAAGTTCTTGAGGCGTGCGACGGCGAGGTAGCCCTTCGCATGGTGGAACAGACTCACCCAGACATCCTTCTGCTCGACCTTGGTATGCCCGTATTAGATGGATACGGAACGATCCGCAAAATTCGAGAGAATCCCCAGTTTGCCATGCTCCCCGTGCTCGCCGTTACTGCCTATGCCATGCGGGGAGACCGGGAACGGATCCTGGACTCCGGGTTCGATGGGTATCTATCGAAACCAATCCATGCAGCTACGCTGAAAGAGGAGATCGACCGTCTCCTGAGCAAGCGACACCTTCAAAGTTCTTCCACCAGCCTACCTCCTGAGGTGGATGCAGCACCCCACTCTGCCAATACCAAGGCCAAGGAGCAGGCTGCGGGCGGGGGTTCTCAGACCTCGGAATCATAGCGATGACCCACGAAAAAACAAACGGCAGCGCAAACCCGAACCTTATCGTGGCAGATCAGTTTCGCCTGCTCTTTGAAGCATCGCCGACCCCCTATCTAGTGCTTACGCCTGAATTCAAGATCGCCGCGGTTGCCGATTCATACCTCCGTGCCACCATGACTCAGAGGGATGAAATAATCGGCCACGATCTGTTTGAAGTGTTCCCTGACAATCCCAATGATCCGGCGGCAACGGGTGAACAAAACCTGCGGTCTTCCCTGAACAGAGTCCTCACTACTCGTCAGCCCGACCAAATGGCGGTGCAAAAGTACGACGTCCGCAAACCGTCGGAGGAAGGAGGGGCGTTTGAAGAGCGGCACTGGAGTCCGCTGAATGTTCCGGTGCTCGACGGTCGGGGTAAGTTGATATTCATCATTCATCGCGTTGAAGACGTGACCAACCTAGTCAAAATGACCGAGGTGCAGCAGCGGCAACAACATCTTTCTCGAGCACTCGAAGAACGAAGCGAATTTATGGAAGCCGAACTCTACCGACACAAAGAGGAGATTGTCCGCGCCAACGCGGAGATCGAGCTAATCGGTGAACTCCTGCGCTCGGAACGGGTCAGTCGTGCCGAAGCAGCAGAATCGAATCACGCGAACCTGTTGAAGAGTAAATTCCTTGCCAACATGAGTCATGAGCTGCGCACTCCTCTCAACGCCATCGTCGGCTTCTCAGAACTGCTCGTGGAAGGGACGGCAGGCAACCTCAACCCCAAGCAACAACGGTTCTTGAACCATATCAAACAGGGCTCCATTCATCTTTTGCAGTTGATCAATGACATTCTGGATCTCTCGAAAATTGAAGCCGGACAACTGGAACTCCGGTGCGAAGCCTTTATGGTTGGAGACGCACTCCCCGAGGTCCTTTCGACGATTCGTCCGCTCGCCATGGCAAAAAATATCGAAATCCAGCAACGGATAGAGACGAGTCGACCTGTGTTTGCGGATCGCATCCGCTTCAAGCAGATTCTCTACAACCTGCTCAGCAATGCGGTTAAGTTCACTCCGCAGGACGGTCAGATCGAGGTTGCGTGTAAGGAGGAAGGAAACGCAGTCCAAATATCAGTAACCGACAACGGTGTGGGAATCCGGGCCGAGGATCAGATTCTCATCTTCGAGGAATTTCGCCAGGTTGCGGATCCGACCGCAACTGTGCAATCTGGCACGGGCCTCGGCCTCGCTATTACGAAACGACTAGTTGAGAGGCAGCAGGGCAGGATCTTCGTGGAGAGTACTCCAGGAAAAGGCAGCCGATTCAGTTTCACTCTTCCCGCCGGAGTGCAAACAAGCCAGCATCAAGCGGCAGCCAAACCGGCAAATAGTCCATTCGTCGGATCACACGGTGGCAAGAGACTGGTCCTGGTTGTGGATGATGAATCGTCGGCTCGGGAGCTACTCTCCAGCTATCTCCACCCGGACTACCGGATTGCGACTGCCAGTTCGGGAGCCGAAGCTCTAAAGAAGGCCCTGGAGCTTCGTCCCGACGCCATCACCCTGGATTTATTGATGGCTAACGGCAACGGTTTTGAGACCTTGGCTCGCCTTCGACAAACGCCAGAACTGGCCAGCACTCCAATCATCATCGCCTCCATCGTCGATCAACAGGGAATGGGTTTCGCGTTGGGCGCTACAGACTATCTCATCAAGCCCATTCGGAAATCATTGCTGCTGGAAACTATGCGGAAGCATGTGCCATCGCACTCAGATGAGGATGACTCGATCCTGCTGGTCGATGACGACCCCGCGACTCTCGAATTGTTACAGGAAGTTCTCCTCTCCTCCGGGTACGAGACATACGCTGTGCAGAGTGGGCCAAGGGCCCTCGAAGTCCTCTCTTCTAAACTTGTCACCGCTGTGTTTCTGGATCTCCTGATGCCGGGGATGGACGGTTTTGAGGTGATCCGCCATATAAGGCAGGAACCCACGTTGAAAGAGCTGCCGATTTTTGTGATGACGGGTAAGAACCTGACCCAGGCAGAATCCGAACTTCTCGCGCGTGAAACGCAGAGCCTGTTTCACAAGAGCATTTCTTGCCGGGATCAGCTCGTCGGGGAAGTTGGACGAGTACTTCAAGCCTGCAGGCGGGCCAAATCTGTGGGGCGATAATGAACGCGATCCTAATTTTCTACGTCACCGACGAATTCGCGGATAGACTCCTGGTCTCGTGTGCTGACGTTTGTGAATTGGATTCCTTGCCGGTTCTCCCGAGACCATACGACCACCCCGCCAACGTCGATCGGCTTGTGTGATAAGGGCAGTCGGAACGATAGCCGCACCGTCTCGCCTGCTTGCGGGTGGCCGGTTTCCACCTGAATTCCGCCGTGGCTGAGGTTCCAGCTCACTCCTCTCATTGTCCGCGACCCCGCCGTGCAAGTTACGTCGGCCTGGAGCGGAACGCGCGCGTGTCTGCGTCGATTTTCCAACATGCCACCACGCACCGTTCGAAACAGAGCGCTGAGTTTTTGTCGGTCGACAGGCTTCTGTAAGAAGAACGTCGCGCCTATGGAGAATAATTCTTGCAGGGTTTGGCGCTCTTCGCGCCCGGTAACGATAACGATCGGAATGGATTT
>Ga0209624_10000294_pt1 | contig 44475 bp, 38 predicted proteins | sample JacPinW_OM2H0_O1_FD_188565 | JGI IMG/M metagenome (GOLD analysis project Ga0209624, IMG submission 188565) | Forest soil microbial communities from Algoma, Ontario, Canada - Jack Pine, Ontario site 1_JW_OM2H0_O1 (SPAdes) (version 2) | ecosystem: Environmental > Terrestrial > Soil > Boreal...
TTGTCGGTGGCGACAAGATGCGGATTGTCCATTTTTAGCGCGGGGCTGCGCACGTTCTTGCCGAGGGGATCGCCGTCGGGAAAGTACCGCTTGACGAAGGTTTGGTTGACCAGAGCAACGTGTGCAGCGCGGGCGTCTTCCTCTGGAGTGAAGAAGCGGCCGGAGAGGAGAGGTACCTGCAGTGTGGTGAAGATGATTGGGCTGACCAGCGCCAGCTCGGCCTGGGCATCGGTGAGATTGGGATTGCTGGAAACGGCGATCTTTCCCCGGAAGCCACCAAAGGGCGGCAGCCAAGTCGTGGACACACTGGCGCTCTCCACGCCTCGGGTGGATTCGGCGGCATTGCGAATGGACTCCTGACTGTTCGCGAGGTATTGCCAGGTGTGAGGTGCTCCCTTTGGAAGAGAGAGGGCCATGTAGAAGAGATTGTGAGGATTGATGCCGAGTGGAGTTTTGGAGAGGCTCAGGAAGGCACGCATGGCAGCACCCGCGCTGGCCAGCAGGAGCATGGTGAGAGCGACTTGACCGGCGATGAGAACGCGATGGGTGTGGCGGCCGCGCAGGCTTCCCGCCATGCGGGTGCTGTTGGACTGGGTCAGCGAGGAGGCCTCCGCACGGGAGAGCTGCCAGGCTGGAGACAGGCCGAAGAGGACTCCAGTGAGCAGCGCAACGCCGACGGCGAAGAGGAGGACGGCGCCGTTGACGTGGATGGCGGCACTCGCTTCGTGTGGGAAGGAGTACATCGGGAGGTTTGTGGCGATAAGGTCGACGCCGCGGTAGGCAAGGAGGACGCCAAGTGCGGCACCAGTCATCGAGAGCATGATCGCTTCGGTGAGGAGCTGGCGCAGGATGCGGCCGCGCCCGGCACCTACTGAGGAGCGCACGGCAAACTCATGCTGGCGTGCGACGCCGCGGGCCAGCATGAGGATGGAAACATTGGCGCAGCCGATGAGCAGGAGCAGAAGTACGGAGCCGAAGAGCATGAGGAGCGCACTTTGAAAGTTGCCGAGGACCTCCTCGTTGAGAGTCACAACGCCTACCTTCCGCCCTTGCGGAAAGTTGGTGGGGTCCTGCTGGGCGTAGCGGTCGACGAGTGGCTGCAACTGGGCGATGAGACTCTCGTGGGTTGCACCGGTCTTGAGTTTGATGAAGGGCAACATGTAGTAGTGCGGATCGGCCTTGAAGTTGCCGGGGAGGTAAACCTCGCTATCGCCCCAGGTGAAGCGGGGATTGGCAACGCCGATGACGGTGTAGAGCGCGTGGTCAAGCTCGATGGTTTTGCCGACGATGCCGGGCTGGCCGCCATACTGCTTCTTCCAGAAGAGATAGCTGAGTACAGCAACGGGGCTGGCGTTGCCGCCGGGAGCGTCGGCGGGGGTGAACTCGCGGCCCAGCAGAGGCGGTACGCCCATGTAGGTGAAGAGGTTGGCCGTGTAGCTGCCAACATTGACAGAGACGGGGAGGCTGTCGCCGGTCAGCGCCTGCCGGGACTGGTCCATCAGGAACACATCGTCTACGGACGGAAGTTGCTGAACGTCTTTGAATTCGGTGGACGTGACGGCAAGAAGGCGACCGTGCGGCGTCGACTTGTCGCGAAGTTCGACGTGAACCATGCGGTTGGCGTCTTTGTAGGGGTAGGGATCGAGCAGGACGGCGCGGACGACGCTGAAGACGGCCACACTGGCGCCGATACCGAGCGCGAGGGAGCCAATAGCCACTACCGCAAAACCGGGAGACTTCCAAAGTTGCCGGAAGCCGTAGCTGAGATCCTGCAGCAAGACGGGCAGGAAGGTCACCCCGCGTTGCGTGCGATAGGTCTCCCTGGTCTGGGTCACACCGCCGAAGGCGCGGAGCGCGGCGGAACGGGCTGCTTCCGGGGCCATTCCGTTGCGCAGGTTCTCTTCGATGGACAGGTTGAGGTGAGTCTGGAGTTCCTCGTCCAGGTCACGCTCGGCACTTGAGGTGTGGAAGATTGCGAGCGTGCGGCTGACGAGTGTTCGAAGTAAGGCCACGAATCGGTTCATGGGACACCTCGTTTTGCAGTGCTGCTACAGCGTGGGCCGGGAACTGCCCAGAATGCGCGCCATGGTCACGGCAACTCTCTCCCAACTTCTGGTCTCCAATATCAACTGCTTCTTTCCCGAACGGGTGATTGCGTAAAATTTTGCGCGCCGGTTGTTGTCCGAGACGCCCCATTCCGCGGCGATCCAACCGCATTGCTGCAGGCGGAGCAGCGCGGGATAGATTGTGCCCTGGTTGAGACTGACTCTGTCATCACTAATCTGCTCTATCCGCCGGGCGACGGCATAGCCGTGCATGGAGCCCATCACGTCGAGCGTCTTCAACACCATTAGGTCCAGTGTTCCCTGGAGCACATCCGATCGAGTCTCCTGCATCGCTTCCCTCGCTGGTAATTCCCGAACATGCTCCGTTGCTACACCATAAGGAGCAAATAATGGGCCATGTTGCGAATCAACATAAGTGCAGATATATGTTGACCGTCAACAGGTATACGCAGGCCAGCAATGTTCGTTCCCGGAAAATACCGTCCGAAAGCGGACAGCCGGGTGCGGTCTCGCTCCGAACCCGAAGCAGCCCTTTTCCCTTCAGAATTACGTTGGAACTCTCGGCGGCCCGCTTGAGAAGGGAAAACTCCTCCGAAAATACCCGAAGAGTACCCCTACCGAGCTTCGGCTTTCATAGTACTTCATAGGACAGCAAACAACTGAGCCCAGTTATAACGGGGCTTTGGAGTACCATCAGATTTGTTAGGATGTCCTAGAGGGCTTGATGGCGGAGAGGGAGGGACTGTAAGCATAGCTAAATAGACTCTGTTTGTTTACAATAGCTTGCGATTAGGTATAGAGTCATAGCTAGATTTAGCGAGGTAAAATACCTGCAGAGGTTGGCTAATGGCAAATCGCAAGGTAATCCTGCTCCGATACTGCAAAACAGAAAAGGGTGGAGACGCTTCCCTGTTGCCATTGGGCGCAATGGCCGCATACGACCTAACTATGTTCTGGTAGATGGCGAGCCACGCGAATACGCAGAGGGACACTGAGCCTCAATAATCGTGCCGTAGAAGTCTTGAGCAATAACCACGCCAGTGTTGCCAGTGGTGAGATCACGCTGCTCTTTCAACACGCTGGTGTTGCGCGTGCCGTACTTGATGTAATCAACAAATGCAGCCTTCTCAGCTGCGCGAGTCTCATCAGTAACAGCAGTGCCCTCTCCAGCCTGTGCACGCGGAGGACGACCAGAAGAACGTTGTTCCACAGCGAGCGTTGCAGCACGCTCCTCGATTGCGATGTCCTGCTCCAAGAGATCAACATCAGCCAGCATTACATGCGCCTTAGCACGCTCCTCAGCAGTGACATCTTTCTTGGATACAAGCTGCTGTGCATCGGTGATAAGTTTGGCGCGTTTTTCCTTCAATGACTTCAACATATAAATTGATTCCTTTTCGTGGGTAGGGCGCAGGACGGCCACACATCGCACAAAGGCGCGTCTGTGTCCAGGCAGTGAGCAGATTTAAGGTAGGTAGGTTATCGTCGCTGTGCGATGGCTAGTTGGATGTTCAATCTCCACAGATCAATGGAGCGTGCAGAGCTTTCACCGTGATCACAATTTGGGTCATCGCAATCAGGATTTGAACAATCAGCGCAATCGCCGTCTTCACACTCGGGACAGTCGCACTCGCACTCATCATCATCTTCATCGTCGTCCATTGAACGTTTGAGGAGCGACCTCAATTCTTTCGGAATGCTTCTGACACTCACAGCTGTCTGAGGATATGCAGGACTGCTGCACACCGAAATCTCAAAGACTTCGATATCGTTCAGCGTCCTCAGCAGCGTTCCCTGTTCATTAGTCCAGGTGTCCTTGTTCGTCTGGAACCCGAAAGACATGCCTCGCACGTCACCGCGTTCCACCGACACCGCAAGGTCGCTAGCATAGCTAATGCGGGTATCTAGAGAACAAGTGAATGCGACACCAACAGCATCCGTTGACAGCTTCAACGTCCCCGCAGAGGTTCTTGCAAGAGGTTGACTGGAATTATGGTTATTGAGGCACAAAATATCTTGTGTCCGTAAAGACGTTGATACAGCTTTGGAATCTACAACCTCGACAAACCCGCCCAAATTGACTGAGCGAACCCCGAAAACAATTGCATGACCTGACAGCATTTTGGTTCCATCTGCCGCCGTTGCGATTCTTAGCTCACGTGCCGGTAGATATCTGACTTCTCTTTTATGCATCTTGTACCACCGTTCCTGTTGGGGTTGCTTTGGGTGGGTCCGAAAGCCTTGATGGACTCATAATGTTCACTGGCACCATAAGAGCGTCGTCTTCTACTCCACCAGCAGGCAGCCCTAAGATCCTTCGCCCATCGTTTGCGCTTAGTACACCCCACTGTCTACCGCAAGCGATCAGGCTTACTTGTGCCGCTGTATCCCCACGTTGTCGTTCTGAAAGGTCAAACTGTATCGTCAGCGTGCTGGTAACACCCGGCTCATGAGGCAGTAGCTTCTTAACAATCTCTGCCTCAATTCGGGATAGGATAGGCCGCAGCGTGTCCACGATAAAGCTGAGATTCATTTGCTCTACATTGGAATTGCTGAGTTTCTGTTCTGAGCCTGCCATGTGGACCGGCACTCTGAAAATTGCGCAGATGTCAGAACGCTGATGCACGCGGGTTTGCAGGAATTGAGACTCTTCGGGAGTGATACCCAACTTCTCAATGCTCATATCCTGATCAAGAATCGCCACACGATGCTGATTACCGCCAGACTGGAGAGACCCCCAATCTGATCTCATTTTGGTCTTATCTTCGGCCTTTACTTTTGCATTGGTCTTGATAGCAACCATAGGCACTGCGCCATTAGCAAAAATCCTAGACCCGTATTTCTCTGCTCCGGCTGCTAATCCTAAAGCCCTTGCTGCCTGCTGAATTGGCGAGAGTCCAACAATTCCGTCATAACTCATCAAAGGCACATGCAGCATGTCCTGCGATTTGATAACGCGGTTGCTGCCACCAACTTCACCGTCTTGCGTCTGATACGCGAGATCACCGTTCGGCAGACGAATAGCCCTTGTTAGTCTTGGATTGAGAGGCCACAGGGCCACAGGTGCCCCGTCTGTCGAGCGCTCGATTTCCGAGAAACTATTTCCAGTCAATGAGAGATGGAATGCAACCGTCTCAAAGAAGATAAAGCTGGTCATCTCTGGATTCGGCTGAACCGCCAGCAAGTGATAAAGCGGATCTTGAAGCTCCTGCACTCTGCCTTGCGGAGTTACACGCAGTAGACGAATAGGCAGCGATGCTACAGATTCGGATAGCACGCGCACACAGGCATAAACCGTGCTGATCTTGAGTGCAGTTTGATCATTGATCAGTTCGCCAGCATCAGTATCGCGGCCACCACTGAACAGCCATTCCCAACCACCAGTCAGCGATAGTGAATTGGAGGGATTGTCCAGCGGGTTACTACGTTTTTCTTGCTGCTTTGCTGCCCTTGATTGCCAAGGAAAAAGTTTCATGTTGTTCCATTCAGCCCCTCAATATGGGGCGTTTGCGCGCCCCTCAATAGGGGGGATTTTGCGCTCTTCAATATGGGGCAGTTGCGCGTTAACTCGACGCTGTAGATGAAGTTGCAGGGTGGGCGACATAAATATGTATGCCGTCTAGAGCGCAACTTTTCGGATGAAGCGGGATCAAATTAATGTAGGTGACTCGCTCTCGCAAGCTGGGCAAGAGCTAGGAGACGAAATGGACGATGTAAGGTTTCTGAAACTATGCGGTATTGAAATTGACATGCGGTGGTTGGCAGAGCTTGGGAGTCGAAACGAACCGACAGAAGTTTTTAACTACGCGACAAGTTTGTTCAGAATCGCGGATATATTATCCGGCGTCCCAAGTTCCCCGGAGTCGCAACTAAAATTAAACTTCCGATAAGGTGTGTTGGGACAATTTCGTCCGTCGCGCTGCATACTCCATCAGAAGCTCAGGAGGAATGCCAATGCCAGTGCCGACAGTGATCGCCCAAATCGCAATATTTCTTCTTGCTTGCGCCTGTATCTGGACCCACAGACCTGAGTAGCGGGTTTCTGATCGCACTCGTGGGTTAGTCAATCAAGCTCGTCAAGAGCATCCCAAGGGTTGATGGTCGCCGTGGGTTCGGTGGTGAGAATATCCAGTGGTTCCAAATTCATCTTTAGACGCGCTGCAGGAGTCATTCCCAATTTGGCCAAGACGTTCATCAGGGCGTTTACTTCAGATGTTTTTGCATCCGTGGTCCGCATTCGGACGACTAACTTGGTTGCAATCTCCAGAATTAGCCTGTCAGAACGTGCCAACAATCCGGGGTGTGCCACTCGCACCAGTTCTGCCCAAACCAACCGCTCAGCAGGTAACAAGTGTGTTGGAGGTCTGCCCAGTGGCAATTGGATCGTCGGAATCGTGGTCAAACGGTTGTCATATCGCTTCTTATTCTGCTGATAGCTGCCACTTAGCTTGAGTTGCTCAATACTTTTACGTGGTGTTGGCATAATTTATTTGTTGCATCCTTTTCTAACTCTGTGCGTCTAACTCACATAAGAACCACTAAGTTACACAACGCGAAAACTCCAGGGAATTCCACCCGGATTCCAGAGTTTTGGTACTCTATTTTTCAAAATCGATCGTTTTACGCTTAAGTTTAGCTAGACGGTCGGTCGAACCGAGCGAGCACTGTAGGTATTTGACCCGCCACCCCATCTGTTTACTCGCTTCGGCATAGGCTTAAATAGAGAACGCTGGACGGAGCTTTTTGCGCTAGAACGTCCAGCGTGTCTGCGGTTGGGAGAAAACGTACAGTGAAGTGAGGCACTGCGAGCTAAGACCAACATTATCGCCAGCACGGGGAGAAACCGTGCGGACAATCCTAATCTTGTGCTGGCTTCGGTGGGTGCAGGTAGTTTTTAGCCTTTGAACCGTCAGCCTGTTGTATCTGAAACGCCATCAAATTTTCGGTCTGCTCATTGTGCAGCCTCTTCAAGGTCGTCTGCATGGATTGCTTGAACACGCTTCACATCCTGCTCAACATAGGAATATTTCCACTGCAAATTCCCCTTGTGAATGGTGACTAATCCTGCGTTCACTAATTCTGCACGGGCTGCAGGAATGCGCTGTAGTATTACTCTGGCCTTGACGCTGAGTTGTTCATCCGAGAACCAAGCCTCAGTGGACACATTCCGCGCCATCCCGAACCAAAGGGCAAGAAACACCTTCTGCGCATGTTCGCTAAGCATCGCTATGTGCCATTCGCTTAGAACATCTTCAATCGTGGTCGAGTTCAACGATTTTTGGTCTACCATTTTCCTGTTCCTTATTTGGGGATATACAAAGTACTGTCTGTAGAGTCTCTGGGTTTGTTCGCAGGACGTTGGTCTTCATGCTTCGATTACGGTCAACCGCACGCTGACACTCAAACTCAATGGCCTCTCGGATGTTCGCTGCACTCAGTGCAGTCTTCAGTCGTTTCTTCTTTCGTCTATTCAAAGCGGTTTGCCTCGTCTGCTGCATCCTTCATCGCACGGTAGTCGGCACGCTCTTTATCAAACATCGGCTTCAATGCTGGATACAATTGCTCGTTTTCTTGAATCTCTGCCGTAAATGCCATAACTATCTGCCATAGCAAATTAGCTAACTTCTGCGCCTGATTCTGAGGAGTACAGCCTAGATACCAGTCCTTCATCATTTCGGGTTCATTTTCTTGAATATCATGGCACAGGATTTCTGCCGTTCGTACGCCGTGTTTCAGAGTCCCCATCTGATCAGGATTAACCGGCTTAGGCTTCGCCGAACGCCGCAATTGCCATTCATAAATTCTTAGGACGTGGATAAGACGGTCTGCCCCATCTTCCTCGTTTGGATAAAGTTCTTTCACCCAGGCAATGTAGGCACGGACGGCGCGAAGTTGTATTTCTTGAATGGAGCTACGCATCAGCGCGCCTACTTTCTGGTTTGGATTGTTTGGGGGAATGGTTGGGAATGCAGGTGGACCAGACCTGCATCCCGGTACTATCGGAGACAGGGAATAGATGAACATTTGTTATCTACTCTCTTAAGAGTGGTTACTGGCCAAAAGTACCCAGATCGGACATGGAGAGCAGATATATTTTTCGTGGGCGATTCCCAGGTAAATCTTAGGAATTTCGCCAGATGGTACAGCTTGTTAACAAGTGGTTACCACCTCTTATCCATACTGTTAACAGGTTGTTTACTTTGTTGTTTTACAGATAGGAAACACCGGGTTAGTTGCCAATGAGACGGAGATAGAGTTACCCCTATCTACCAACAAAACTCTAAAATTATGAGAATGGAGCCAAGTATCGCCCAGCCTGTAGTCAAGTCTTCACTGCCATGAAGAACCTGGGGTCTATCGAGCCTGGGGCGAGGTCTTTAAAACTAACTTGGAACCTAAGCCAACCCGCCTAGCCTCGCGGCTAGGATTCTGTCACTCTCAAACTAGTGACTTCGCACCATACTTATCAGGTATGGGTTTAGTCGTCTGCATTGACTGCACACAACTGGCAACCGACACAGACGTTAACCTGCTCGGCAATTTCCGCTTCCCAACCAAAGTTTCAAGACCCTTCAGGCTTCTGACTATTGTTCAGAGTTCTGCACGTAGAAGGAATGTCTTCGATTGAGGTATTGAGGCAGAGTGTTTATCTACCACCATAAGAGTAGTTACTGGCCAAATTTAGGATTTTGGACATCCAAAATAGTTAAAAAATAATTCAAAATAAATGTTTCAGAGTGCCGTTTCCGTGTTATCCCCATCGCTATACGTAGCGATGGGGATAAGTGTATGTAAAATAGACAGTTATCCAACCAGCGTACACCGGAGAGAGCATTCTACGGGACAACCGAAGACCACGCGGAAATATGGCAGACGTGGTGAAGCGCAAGCGGTGCGAGCGGTAAACCGTAGCCCAGTGCCTGAACATCGGTCTGGGGAGAGTCCGCCCCTGACAAAGAGGGGAACCAAAACACAACCTGTTTTTGTTGTCTGTCCCAAACGGGATAGGCCAGACCCTTGTTTGTCCATTCGTGGACCAAACCTATCGGAGACCGCTATTGACCTCGCCTAAAATCACATACCTTCCATCTCAAGCATGGAAGCCAACCTCACCCAAAGAACTTACCAACGCACGTTTGCAACAAGAACTCGCGGAAGACTTGGCTGCCACAGCAGGACAACTGCGCCACATGCCCCCTGCACGCTCGGGTTCAAGCCGGAATCCTAACGATACCTTCCTGTGGAATTTTGTTGATGATCACTTTCTCAATCGTGAAGCCAATGAGGAAGCCCTTGCATTCTGGAAGGTGGAAGCCTCAGCCATGGAAGGGGCAGATATGGCAAGCCCACCGCGACATTGACCGAGTGTGGACAGGCCCAACCCACACTGACCTTCAACGGACAGGTGCCGAATGGCAGCCATACAAGCGGCAGGACGCCGTTGATAAGACTCAAGCATACCCAGAGCTGTCTAAAGTCTCCGTGAAGGCTACAGAATCACTACAGAAGGCAGGCGGTATTGCAGAAGACGAGTTGAATGCTGCCTATGTGGAGTATGCGGCAGACCCAATAGGGCAGAGGGATAGCCTGTATATAACCCTGCCTGCATTCGCCCGTAGCACTAAGCGCATGAGGCAAGTGAACAAAAAGTATTGGCATAAAGCCGAAATTTACATGGACATTGAGGACATCTTCGATGAGTTCACTATCAACCTCATGCATCGGATTGAGAGTGGACAGTACACGCACAAGGGGAGGATGCAAAACTGGATTGGTTACATCTGGGGGAATTTCTTCTTTCCCGAGATTCAAACCAAGATGAATGCGTATATCGACCGCAATACCTATGTGAACACGCTAGACCCTGACCTCGAAGGCTATGAGACCCAAGAGCACTCCATAGGCGTATGGCAGATTGAAGACCAACAGGCCCAGCGTGAACAAGAGGGATATGCTGTCATCTCCAGAGACCGAATCTTCCGGCAACTGAGCCAACCCGTACAGGACATCGTGCGGATGCTCTGCCAGGGGATGACGCAAAATGAAATCGCAGTCAATCTAGGCATTTCACCCCGTCAACTTCGACGAAGGGCTAAGGGTGTGGAAGATGACAGCAATGTTGTCGGCATCGACGCTAGTGCGGATTATGGTGGATATGTTGGCGACATCAGCGCGTGTGCTGCACCGTCTGAGAACACACTTGCGGATATGGTGGAGGCATTCGAGAACGCAATCACCGTTCAGCAGTTGGCCACCATTCTGCAATGCAGCAGACGCGAGCTTTACAAGCTGGTGGAGCAGAAACGGATTCCAGCTTTGAAGGTTGGCACCATGATCAGGTTGGACCCCGGCCAGATTGCAGAGTGGTTGAGATCAAAGATGACCATCGCTGCCTGACGCACATTAGGGAAGTCAATTCAACGTCGAGGACGATATATGCCAATAGTTCATGTCAAAGGCAAGGTGCTTCCAGCAATCATGGTCGTAAATCTTCAAGGTGTTCCCTCAGTTCACTGGGAAGAAATTAACACAGGCCAGGTCATGGACATTACGACACGTATCGTAAATTCTTCCGTGGATGTTGAATTCCAGGTGAATCACTATAACGACAATAATCTAGGGGAACTGCTGAGAAGAGCGTGGGATCTAGCGCAGTCCGCAGTCGATATTTATTGCTTCACAAGTGGCGATGGCCTCACTGTCTATTTGGACACTGTGGTACACGACAATGGGAATGTGGTCTCCCTACTGCCCAAAGCCCCTTCCCTCGCGGCGTATTGCACAGCTTTTGATATCAGCCCTCAAAACACCGGAGCCAACAACTATGACGCAATGTATAGGCTAGTGATCAGTGAACCACCGCTGATGATGGCGCTGAATGACCTGATCGTTTCTATTACTCTCCCGCATCATGCAGCCGTGAACTGTGGGCGGGCGATTGACGGGATACGTGTGATGATGACCTCTATAGGACTCAAGAGATCGCAGGGATGGCTTATTTTGCGCCAAAGTCTTAATGTGGATGAAGCTTATTTATCTCTCATAACGGACACGTCCACAGCTCCACGGCATGGTGATAGAACTTTTATCCCCGGCACTATCGTCACCGAAGTTGCTGACCGATCATGGATTGTCATGAATAGATTTTTGGAGTTTAGGAAAAGAGGAAACCAGCCGTTACCCCTGGCCGAGTTCCCCCTGCTTGCGGGTTGATTCCCGATTCAACACCATCAGCAAACGAACCCACCCTTTGCGTATCTGCATTGGGTGGGTTTTTCTCGTTTGAGGTTTAGTTAGGTGCCATCTCGATAGTTAGGTAAAGACGAAGAACAGCCTAACTACGGTTCCACCAGTTCACTGTATGCACAAGCTAAGTCTTTTATTTTGTGTATGTGTTTGATTCTAAAGAAGCATGGCGGAGAGGGAGGGATTCGAACCCCCGATAGACTTACGCCTATGTCTGATTTCGAGTCAGGTGCATTCAACCGGGCTCTGCCACCTCTCCGCTATACCAACCATTCTAACTGATAACGTGGCGCTCTTGGGATCACCGCAGTTGTGGGTGGCATCAGAATTATTGTGGATTAAGATGCGTCGTCAGCCGCGGGAAACAAATTGGTTATCGAATTTCTTTGTTGCGTCTCACTCCTGCGGCCCTGCTAAAGCAGCTATCCTTTCTTCAGCGAATCTATTCGTACCTCTGGAGCCTTCTACATGCACTTGAGCACCCGTGTTTTTGCAGCCACCACCGCACTGGCTCTCATCTCTACTTCGTTGACTGCCCAGACGGCAACTGCAGCGCCGGCCGTTCAAGAAGAGCCCACCCGCGCCAAACACGCCATGGTCGTTACCATCCATCATGACGCTACAGACGCCGGCATCGCGATCCTTAAACAAGGCGGCAACGCCATCGACGCAGCGGTAACCGTCGGCTTCGCCCTCGCCGTCGTCTACCCCGCGGCCGGCAACATCGGCGGCGGCGGCTTCATGCTCATCCGCGACAAAAACGGTAAGACCCACTTCCTCGACTACCGGGAAAAAGCTCCCGCCGCCGCGTCCGCCGACATGTACCTCGATGAGCAGAAAAACATCGTCCCTGGCCTGTCCACCATCGGCTATAAGGCCTCGGGCGTGCCTGGCACTGTCGCCGGCCTCGTCTACGCGCAAAAACACTTCGGCAAACTCACCCTCGCTCAGGACATGGCGCCCGCGATCCGCCTCGCCACGGAAGGCTACGTTCTTTCAGCGGAAGAGGCCCAGAACCTACATAGCCGCAACCTCACCCGTTTCCCTGCTTCGGCCCGGATCTTCCAGCGCGACGGCAACTTCTACAACCCTGGCGACACCTTCAAGCAGCCGCTGCTCGCCGCCACCCTCCAGCGCATCGCTGCCAGCCCCGACGACTTCTATAAAGGCGAGATCGCCAAACAGATCGCCGCCTTTGAAGAGGCAGGTGGAGGCCTTATCACCGCAGCCGACCTCGCCGCCTACGAGGTTAAGGATCGCGCTCCGGTAATAGGTAACTATCACGGTTACGATATTATTACCGCCCCACCTCCTTCTTCCGGCGGCATCGTCCTGGTTGAGATCCTCAACATCCTCTCAACCTACAACCTACCCAATCTGGGCCCCGACCGTTCCGCCCCCCAGGTTCACATCATCACCGAGGCCTTCCGCCGCGCCTACATGGACCGCGCCGACTACCTTGGCGATCCCGACTTCACCCCGCAGCCACTCAAAGAGATGGCCAACCCCGCCTACGCGGCTGCCTGGCGCAGTTCCATCGACCCCACCAGGCCCACTCCATCCGCCGAACTCAAGCGTCCCGCCGGCTTCATGCCCCCGCCCCCGCAACTCGCAGCCGCAGCGGTCGAGCCCACTCAGACCACCCACTTCTCCATCATCGATGCTGACGGCAACGCCGTATCCAACACCTACACCCTCAACGGTGGTTTCGGTTCAGGCGTCACCGTCGACGGCCTCGGATTCCTGATGAACAACGAGATGGATGACTTCGCATCGAAGATGGGCGAACCCAACATGTACGGCCTTATCCAGGGTCCAGCGAATGCCATTGGCCCAGGCAAGCGCCCGCTCTCTGCGATGACCCCCACCATCGTTACGAAGAATGGAAAGCTGGCGTTAGTCCTCGGCAGTCCTGGCGGTTCGACCATCATCACCACCGTCGCCAACGATCTCATCAGCGTCGTCGACAACCGCCTCAATATCCAGCAATCGGCGGACGCTCCGCGCTTCCATCACCAATACCTGCCCGATCGCCTCGACCTCGAAAAGAAGTTCCCCGTCGAGGTCGCCGACCAACTCAAAGCCATGGGCTACACCGTCAACCGCCTCGCCGTCGCTGACGAGCACAACCCTGGCACATGGGGCGACAGCGAACTCATCGCCATCGACCCGAAAACCCACGAACTCCTCGGTGGCCACGATAACCGGCGCAGCTACGGCAAAGCAGCCGGTTACTAGTGCTCGCAATTCAAACCGTCCAGGAGTTCCTCGAATCCCGGCGTTCCCGATCCAGACAGAGCACGAATTCCCTGTTCATGCAGGTGCCTGCGCAAGCAGCGCGTACTGGCCACCGAAAGGCATCTTACAAAGCATCCTCTCCATCGAACTCAGCCGATTGAAGAGCTGCTCAGGGAAATAGAGGAAGTAGTCTGTACTGAGGGATTCAAAGCCGGCAGCCTGAAGCAGTACGCTGGCTTTTCGCGAAGTAAGAAGTTCCGCATCGACGTCCACTGAACATCTCCGAACGATCGCCCGGGTAACCGGATTCCATGGATTATGTTCAATGATGCAACACAATCCACCAGGCGTCAGTACCCGCCTTATCTCACTGGTGAGCAGTGTTCTCGCGCTGCCGTGAACATGATGATAAACACATACAGCTGTCACAAAATCGACAGAGCGATCGTCAAACGGCAACTCAACTAGCGATGGTTGTTCATGCATGCTGAAGGTCGCACCCGACGAGAGCATGCTGCCAGACGGATCGCACCCGATCGCCTGCGCGAAGTTGTTGCCGGCAAGTTCCAGCAACTCACCTCGGCCGCAGCCAACATCCAGCCATCTTTGGGTCCTCGCAGTCACACCAGCGCGCTTCAAGAGCCGGTCGATCAGAAGCCATTTTCGCCGATGGAAATGGAGCGGATCACGCGCGAACCGATTCCTGATCGGATCGTCAATCAACTCAGCATACGAGTGCGCATATTGATCGAATTCTGGACGTTCTTTCTCGCTAGTCCGCATCGGCTTCACTCTTTCGCTCCATAATGCGCATACCATCCTCAGTCTTCACTACGTTATAGTGTGATTCAAGATACGGCTCGATAATGAAATCGTGGGCGCGCATGCGTTTTGATGCAGAGAAAAAGGTGTCAGCGGCTTTGACCTCAAAACGTGTGTCCCATAACACGTACCTTACCCGGCGCTGGTCTAAGACTCGGATGACCTCTTCGAACTGGGAGGGAGTGTTGTAGTTGTACAGGAGAATGCTATAGCGCGTTGGATTCGTTGTGGTAGACAGGAAGTAATACATAGGGGAATAGGGATACGCAAATATCTCCTCGCCGGGAGCTACATGCTCATCTAGAAATGTGAGCACGGGATCGCTTCTGAACACCGCTACAGTACCCACCCGCGTCGCTATGGGATGCGCGGACATCACAAGTATCAGGAACAGATTGAAACAAGCGAGACAACCTGCGCTTATGGAAAAAATTTGGAGCGCGATGCTGGCAACCTTCTCCCGGCGCTCAACCAGGAGATGGATGCACAAGATAATCAGTAGCGGTGATCCAAATACGAGATGGGAGATATCTTTCCGGTGAAGCTCCGACAGCCACAATGCCCACCCGCACAGCCAGTAAAGTAGAATCTCCGGCCTCATCATCTTCCATTTGCACCGGGCGCCGAGGATCAGTAACAGTGCCGGAAGCGCCGCCACAAAGAGGAATGGGATTATCAGGACCGACGCCATCGCGGCTGCCCAGGTGGAACCGCTCATTGCTACAACCCAGGGATCCCAGTAGAAGCTAACCAGACCCTGCGCATAAGCAACAGTATTCATCGCACCATAATGCCTGGACGGCCACACGAAGTTCACATAGACCAAATCCCAAAGGGCGCCTCGACTCCAAAAATAGGCCAGAACGATTCCAACAAAACCGCCATAACCTCCCATTACGAAACCCAGTGCAGATATGGAGGCGGCGGACCTCCTTTGACGTTGCAGCCAGAGCCACAACAAAATAGAGACGAGCAAAAGCATGCCTTTGGGCAGATGGATGCACGTTGTCACTCCAGCCAAAACGCCCGCAGCGAACAATAGGCTGTCCTTGCGCTTGTCCTGCCAGTGGACAATGCATACGACCGACAGCAAGGCAAAGAAATTGCTGTCCACGTGATGACTGATAGCCGGCCATTGCCCGCTGAAATAAGTTGCGAACAAAAGAATACAAGGCAGGGCCTGGTATCTTCGACATACTCGCCGCGTTAGAAGATAAATCAGTAAGGCTGTCCCTAAAGAGGTGAGAAAAAGGCACACGCGAGTCGCTACAAAAGTCACGCCGAACAGCTTGAAAAACATGGCCAGCCAATATAACGTGCCGGGTCCCATGACCTCAAAAAAATCACGCGCAAACACCTTCCCATGGACGATCCGCACGGCGCCATAGACAAGCGTTCCCTCGTCGGTTCCCAACCGGAGAAAGCGCATGAAAGGCAGAAAATACAAACTGGTGCAGAGCGTGAAGATGAGATAGTTCAGGCGTTGCTGAGCAGACGCTTCCCGCGCTGGTGCGTGTATTGTCGTAGAGGCTGCAGTCACAGTCATCTCTTCCCACAATTGGCGAATAATGCCTGAGAAACTGGTTGCATGTTAGTCGATTTCACGAAAATTCCCCTCGCTAGTTGGGATGGTCTTCACTCTTTCGCTCCATGATTCGAACACCGTCGACGACCTGCACAAGCTTATAGTGCGATTCGAGGTATGGCTCTATGATGAAGCCACCGGGAGGCAGTCGCGTCGATCCTGGGAAGACAGCGGCTCTCACCTCCTCTATGTTCTGGTCCCACAAAACATACCTCACCTTGTGTTGGTCCAGGATCCGGACCACTTCCTGAAACTGGGAGGGAGTGTTGTAGTTGTAAATCAGAATACTGTAGGGCGTAGGGTTCGTTGTGGAGGAGAGGAAATAATACCTGGGGCAATAGGGGTAAGCAAAAATTTCCTCGCCGGGAGCTACATGTTTCTCTAAGAAGTTGAGCACGGGAGCATCTCTGAACATCGCCACTGAACCCACCCGCGTCGTTATGGAATGCGCAGCCAGAAGCAAGCAAAGAAGGTTGAAGCCAACGAGGCAGACAGCGCTTATGGAGAGCACTTGGAGCGCGACGCCAGCAACCTTTCCGCGGTATTCAACCAGGAAGTGGATGCATAGAATAATCAGCAGCGGCGATCCGAACACAAGATGTGTCATGTCCTTTCGGTGAAGCTCCGCCAGCCACAACGCGCCGCCACACAGCCAATAGAGCAGAATCTCCGGTCTCGCCATGTTCCATCTGCACCGGGCTCCGAGGGCCGGTAGAAGTCCAGGAAGCGCTGCAATAAATAGGACAGGCACAATCAGGACCGCAGCCATCGGAACTGTCCATCTGAAACCGCTCTTGGCTACGATCCAATGGTCCCAATAGTTCGAAAGAATCCCGTTCGCATAGGGTACAGAGTTCACCGCTTCGTAGTGCTGGAACGGCCAAACGATGGTGACATTAATCAGGCTGCTCAAAGCCCCCTTGCTCCAGAAATACAGCAGAACAAGCCCGATAACGCTGAGGTAGCCTCCAGTGATTACTCCTAGCGAAGACAGGGAGGTGGTCCGACGCCGATGCTGGATCCAGAGCCACACCAGGAATGCACAAAACAGCAGCATTCCCTTGGGCTGAAGAGAGGCCGTCGTCACTCCAGCCAAAACGCCCGCGACAAGCAACAGACTATTGCTGCGCCAATCCTGCCACAGAGCAAGGCAGGCAACCGCCAGTAGCGCGAAGAAGTTGCTGTCGACATGATGACTAATGGCCGGCCACAGCCCGCCGAAGTACGTACCTGCCAGAAGAAGACAAGGGAGTATCCGGTATCTTTCGCATACCCGGCGCGACAGGAAATACATTAATAAAGCAGTCCCCAGCGAAGTAAGAAACAGGCATATGCGGGTGGTTAAAAAACTTACGCCGAACAGCTTGAAAAAAGCCGCCAGCCAGTAGAACGTTCCCGGCCCGATGACCTCAAAAAAATCACGGGCGAAGACCTGTCCATGAACGACCCTCACTGCTCCATAGTCGAGCGTTCCCTCGTCTGTGCCCAGCATAAAGAGCCGCATGAACGGCAGGATGTACAAGCAGGCGCAGAGAGTGAAGAGGAAGTAGCTCCTGAATCGCCCTGCAGACGCTGTATGCCTTTGCATGGAGACAGGTGGAGAGACAGTACTGACAGTCATGTCGCGACCCTATTCAACATTCAGCAAAGCCCCGGAAGCTCCACAGCTGTTTTATGCCCTCACGCCAGCTAGTGGTTGATAGGACGGGATGTCGTCCACTTCGGAACGCAAGCTGTCAAATTCGTTCACCGCAATCGGGCCGGGGGCAACGGGGTTCGCCAGGATAACGGCGCGCGTCAACGACCGCTGGGGCAGAGAGATGTTGCATGTCTCCGTCACAACATAAAGTGGCCGCTGCTTCGCTTCTTCATAAGTTCTGGCGAGATAATCGCCAATGCCGCCAAGCGCCAGCAGAATGATCCCCGAGAAAGCGCATTGCAGAGCAACCACCGACGCCCATCCGGGGACGAGGGTCGTAGTCCAAAGCGCCAGGTACATCACTCGCGCCAGGTATACGAATCCGGCACAACTCAGTATGCAACCCGCGGCAATGCTGATGCGCAGCGGGAATGCCGAAAAGGAGGAGATCCCGGTCCAGGCAAAGTGCAGCATCTTCAACAGCGGGTAGTTCGTCTGACCTCCAGCGCGCGCACGGCGCTCAAAAGGCAGAATAGCTTCTTTCATGCCGAGCCACGCGACCATGCCGCGCATATACCGATGCTGTTCGCGGAGTGACCGAATCGCCGTTACCGCCCTTCGGCTGAACAAGCGGAAGTCGCCAACATCGGGCGTAAGCGGCTGATCCGACAGGTGTGACAAGGCGCGATAGAACAGCGTAGCCGTCCACCGCTTGAACCTGGTCTCTGCATCGCGCGAGATTCTCTGCGGCGATACGACATCATAGCCCTGTTCGAAGAGGGCCACCATGCGCGGCAATAACTCCGGCGGATCCTGCAGGTCCCCGTCCATCACCACGACGGCATCCCCGTTGGCAAAGTCCAGGCCGCCGGTAACGGCTGCCTGATGGCCAAAGTTTCGGCTGAAGCGCAGCAGCTTCACGCGCCGGTCGTCGAGAGCGGCCCGCTCAAGAAGGTCTGGTGTCGCATCCGTGCTGCCATCATCCACGAAGATGACCTCCCACGTCCGTCCGCGCAGCGTTTCGCGAAGGCGCGTGAGCATCAACGTTACTGTCTCCGACTCGTTGAGAACCGGAATTACGATCGAAAGGAGCATGAATGCATCCCCCAGGAGCTTGGTTTGAATAATATGGGGAGAGCACGCCGGGGAGGTTGCCCCGCCGTACGATCTCCCCAACTCAGGAACAATCGAGCTGGCTTCAATTCGCCCTGCGTTTTCCTGGCATGAATCAGCCCACTGCATTCGTGAGCGATGTGCCTATGCCGATGAAGGCATTGTTGATATCTTGGGCCAGGGTGGTCATGCCGGCTGTCGCTGCAAAGGCGATCAATGCAACAACCAGGGCATACTCGATCAGGTCCTGGCCCTCTTCCCCCGCGATCAGGTGCTGCAACTTGGTATAGAGTTTCCACAATTCGAGCTTCATATCACTCTTCTCCTTTAGGGTCGTTTTCTCCTCTACTCACGAACATCGGTCTTGTTTCGCTCGTCTTGCCATTTTCCAGACATGGATTAGCCCACGGCAGTCGTGAGCGACGTGCCGATCTGGATGAAGGCATTGTTGATGTCCTTGGCCAAGGTGCTCATGCCTGCCGTCGCTGCGAAGGCAATCAGTGCAACCACGAGGGCATACTCGATCAGGTCCTGGCCCTCTTCCCTCGCGATCAGGTTCTGCAACTTGGTATAGAGCTTCCATAGTTTGAACTTCATAGCAGTTTTCTCCTTTAAGTTAAGGTCGTTCTCGACTATTCCTTCGCAAGGGGAATACGCCGGAGCAGTTGGCCCGTCATGCGTATTCCCCTACTCGGAAACATCGGTCTTGTTTCGCTCGCGCTGCCATCTTCCTGCCATGGACTAGCCCACGGCAGTTGTGAGCGACGTGCCCATTGCGATGAAGGCATTGTTGATGTCCTTGGCCAAGGTGCCCATGCCTGCCGTTGCTGCGAAGGCAATCAGTGCAACTACGAGGGCATACTCGATCAGGTCCTGTCCCTCTTCGCTTCTCAGCAGGTTCTGCATCTTGATGGACAGCATCAGAAATCTATCTTTCATTTGAATCCTCCCAAAAATCCATTTTTTCCAGATGACCGGATATCTCGTATAAAGCAAGTGAAGTGCCACAAGGAGTGGTATCCCTTTGCCATTCAAAATAAGCCACTTACATGGCTCAGGCCGAGTGGGATGTGAACGCCTGTATACAGGAAGAACCCAGAAAGTTACGCCACGTATACAGGCTCAGAAAAAAGGTTGCCTATCTCCTCCCATATTTCCTCTGGTGCTTGAAAAAGAGATTGAGGAGGCTGTTTTACCATACGAGTGACGCTAAGGTACAGAGAGCTTTCCTAAGCGCTCGTGTCAGCGAGAGAGAGCGCCGAGTCTGTCACGGAATCGGATTCTGCGCGAAATGGCCACCGGAGGTCACTTGAGCCGTTCCAGCTTTCTGCCAGCGCGATCGAGAGAGCTGCCACAATCGCCCCGGCGAACACATCGCTGAAGTAGTGCCAGCCAGTGGTCATGGTGGAAAGAATAATCACCCCCGACAGCACTGTGACCGGAATGCGAAGGACCTTGAATCCCCAAAGCCCGCGTGCCCAAAAGATCGCCCAGATCACATGAAACGACGGAAAGCAGACAATCCCTGCCGGGTGGAAGATATATGGTCCGGGAACTCGCGCAAGGAAAAGCTCTGATTGACTATGAATCTGGTCTGGCCCCGCTATGAGGTGAAAGCCGTACCAGGGACCGACGGCGGGAAGGAGCGCAAAGAGAGGTAGTCCGATAGCGAAAGCTGCCATGTTTGCAACGACAAAAGCCCGCGCATCTCTCCATTTCCCGGTAAGCGCGGGGGCGAAGATAGCGATCGGTAGAAGCGGAATTAACAGCGGATAGCTTCTATTGATAACGGACCCGAGCCAATGGTGTGCGGCCCAGGTCATGATGCCGGGTACGCTGATCCCGAGCAACTGGTCCAGCCGAGCAAAATGAGCGTCTTGCAAAGGCATATTCGCCCGCGCGGCAAGAGGCACAAGTGAGGGCAGAATCACGGCCAGGACGAGCGCCCATGGTATCGTCATGGCAGCCTCCCTCATATCCGCCCGTTGTTTTTCATACCAATAGAGGGGCAGCGGGAGCACGAAGGCGAGCGCCACAAAGAGCGCAATCATAAGCTCGCCCCAGGTTATCTGGACCGAGGTGAGCCTGCATCCAGTAAACGAAATGCACAAAATCGCGGCGCACAGATACGCCATTCGCAGGTGAAATGATCGTGCAGTCAGAACGCCCTGCATCGCCTCACCTCGCCAGCCGTCGGATCCGGAGCTGCGATTTATCGCTGCACCTCGTCTGCTGGTAGTTCCTTCCGCCTCCGGCAATGTACGGCCGGTAGCATCAGGGTCCTGTGGGCGGTCACCCGGCAGAGGAACAGAGGAAAATTCGAGCTTGTCTCCCGGTTTTGTTCCGGTCCTGCGGATCGAGCCCGAGGCCAGCTCGAGAACGGAGTACGCAGACAGACACGCCGAAATTCGCCAGGGTGGCACGTCGTTCCTGACCTTCTTCACTCGCTTGTCGCCGTCCAGGTAGACCAGATCGATGGGGAATTGCATTCCGAAGGTATGGACGGATTCGCAGGGAACGATCCATAGACCTTCTCCGGCAGAGAGCATCTCGCGACCCAGCAGACCCTTTCTGCGTTTAGCGCCGTGGTCGGCCACATCGACGCAGTGGGCGAGTTCGACCTGGCGAGTCAGATTCGAGATCCTCAGACGCACATCCGGCCTCGATGAACGGCGCTGAACGACGCGGCCCAATGTCCATCGGATCAGATTCATAGTGTCGCCTCGAGTCCTTCCGCAAGCGGCGGAGGATCGTATGCCTTGCTCGGCTGAGCGGCCGTAGCGCGAACGGCATAGACATACCATGCGAGCCATGCCATTGCGGTCCACACATAGAACCCTGAGTTGATCGAGACGCCCGCCAGAACCTCGATCAGGGCGACCCCCGCAATGCATCCGAACGGCAGAAGCGAGCGTCCTGAGTCCGATGCCCGATACAGCCCAGCCAGAATTGCCGGAAGCAGAACAGCCTCATCCGTGAACCAGGCATAGGGAGCGACCATCACGGAGACCATGAGCAACAGCAACCCATGATCCATCCAACTCCACCGGTCGCGGCGCGTCCAGAGATACCAAAGCGCCCAGGCGCAACCGGCGATGGCCGGAACAAACTGAAGCCATATTGAGTCGCGATGGACAATAAGACGAAACATCAGGCTGACAGTCGGAATGAACTCGTCCTTAAGACCGGCCGCGCCCGCCATCTGAGCGTAATGAGACCATCCCTTGGGATCGAGGAAGAAGGAAAGCGCCAGGCTCGCCATCAGAGCGGCACCTGCTCCAACGAGAATCCGGTATGCCTTGCGAACCAATATCCACGCCAGCAGCACAGCGCCGAACGGCAGGAAGAGTTGCGGTTTCAGCGCACACAGCAGTAGCGCGGCTCCGGCGAGATAAGGATTCGACTGATGGAAATAGAGAAAGATCACGACACCAAAGAGGATGAAGATGCCGATCTGTCCCGCAAGCAGGCACGCGAGTGCAGGTGGGAACAAATAACCAACCAGATGCAAACGATCTGCCGGACGACCCTGCGTGATCCAAAGCAGTCGGATCGACCCAATGAGGGCAGCGATGAGCGCAACCGACCATACGATCGCTCCAGCCCTGGCACTGACGAAGCCCAGCGGCAACGCCATGAAGAATGCCGATGGCGGGTTGCGCATAAAGAAAGGTCGATTGTCCTGGAATCCCGCCCAGCGCTCGATCCGCAGAATCGCGTCTCCGTCGTACGGGTTTCCGTGGTGGACTAGCTGGTGTCCTGCAGCCCAATAGGAGATGAAGTCGCGGTTCGCGGCGTTGTTGCCCGTCATGGCGAAGGCCAGGACGCAGACGCCTGCCGCGAGCATCAACAACGCAGCGGCGACGCGCAAAGGGCTGACTTTGGGTGCGTGCTCAACGGGCATGGTCATCGGAGCATCGGAAACCCGGTTCATCCCCTCACCTCATTCGTCTTCCAGCCTCGGCAGTCTACGCCTACAGCACGGTCAATCCAGTGCGCGCTCACTCCCCGGTCGGCTATCCCGTCGCCTTCGTTCCTGTCGCATCCGACCCCAGGTGGCTATCCCAGGTGGCTTTGCTCGGTGCGCATCTCCCCCTGGGGGTGGGCAAAACTTGACACACAACCCCCTCGAAAACACCCCCTCGACCCCAGCCACCACCACAACAAAAAAATTCATGGTCTGAAACGGAAATCGCCAATAGGGACAGTGGTCTCACCACGACTGTGTGCTGTCCGTTGACCACGTTTCACCATCCATTTACCACGAAATGACCACCAAATACCCTCGCCAATCACACTGCAACCTCTGTGGCAGGCAGGAGGAAAAAACGGGTTCCGAGAAGGGAGTAAAAGGTCCATAACCCCCTTCAGGGAACCCAAAGTCTCATTGCGGTGCTGCCGGGACCGCGGATGTCCCGGTCTGGGTTGAACTGTATCCTCCTGTCGCGGACATGTTCGGGTCGATCACGAGCGGCTTCTCAGGCTGCATACTCTCAACCAACTTCTCGACGGGAATCGTAGACGGACGAGGAGCAGCCGGCTTGGCGCCCGTGACCTCTGGACCTGGCGTCGTCATGGGAATGTTGGAATTTAATGGCAGGAACTTGTCAGGATACTTCAGCTGAGGGAGAGGCTCACTCGCCGGTATGGGATATACGATCTGCGGCGTCACGATCACGATGAGTTCAGTGTTGTTCTTGGTCACCGAGATCGACTGGAAGAATTTGCCCAGCACCGGAATATCTCCAAGGAAGGGAATCTTCGAAAAATTCTTGGTATCGCGATTGTCCAGCAATCCGCCGATAGCAAAGCTCTGCCCTTCGTCCAACTCCACCTCTGTCTTCACCTTTCGGACGTCAAGGCCAGGAACAGTGAATCCCGAAATAGTCACGCCATCGGTAAAGTCCAGAGAGCTGACCTCCGGGGCAACCTGGAGACGGATCGAACCGCGAGGGGTAATGGTGGGGATGAAGTTCAGGCGGACCCCGAACTCCTTGAACTGGATCGTAACCGCCCCGACGCCACCTCCAGTAGTTCCTTGGACCACTGGGTAGGGAAATTCTCCGCCGGCGAGAAAGCTCCCCTGTTTGCCATTTGCCGTCAGCATGTTAGGCTCGGCCAGAATCTGCACAACCCCGGTCGTCTCCAAAGCCTGGATTGTTGCGCCCAGATTTATGTTCTTATCGAAGACAAAGAGGTTCAGCAGATTCGATAAAGTCGTGGTCGGGGGAGCTCCAGGCGTAGGTAACGCAATCGCCGGCGGAGAGAACTGCTGCGTAGTGACCGAGCCAATTGTGTTTGCCCCACCCAAACTGAATATGTTTATGCCGAGCTGTTTCGTCGCAGTCCGGTCAACACTGGCGAAGCGCACCTTGAGCAGAATCTGCGGCTCCGGGGGAGGAACATCGACGTATAACAGGTTGACGACCTTGCCCGCGGTGGACGCAATCTGAACGGCGCGATCGGAGCTGTTCAGGTCCTTTACCGAGCCGCGAAGGAAAATGAGGCCGCTCTCAGAGTTGACACGCAGTGTCTGACCGGGAAACTCCGTTCTCAACTCGCGCCGCAGCGTTTCCATGTGGTCGTTTGCCACGGAACTGTTTGAGTGAATCTTCAAGTTGAAGAATTGCCGCCCGCCCCCTTCTTGCCAAACGATCAGAGTCGTTTCCCCGGGAGCTTTGCCGTTGACCAGGACCTCGTTCGGGCTGACGGCGGTCGCCTCGGCGAGATCGCTTGAACCGACCGCGATTCGTAGAATTGGGCGGGCGCAGTCGACCAGCACCGATTTGCCCACTGCGACCAGAAGGTCGTTCGCAGAGTCCTGAGTGGAAGCTCCGGCTGATTGAGGAGGAGCATCTGGCGTCTGAGCCTGAAGGGCCGAATCCGGACAAATTACAAAAGACAATGCGCAGAAACAAGCGATGGAAATACCAGCTCTAACTCTCACTCTCACTGTTTTTCCTCACCAGCGGTGAATTTTTCTTCACTCTTCTTCGACCCATTAAAGACTTCGACGACATAGACCCGGGATGCGGGCTTGGGATCAACCGCTCGCGGCGTCCCCGTGGGTCGAGGCTTCGGTGGGGCGCTGTTCTTGTCGGAGAAGAGGTTGGCCATTGCGGTTCCTGGAGGCTCGGCAATCTGCGTGTCCAGCGGATTCCGCAACACCAGTTGAATGTGCGTCTCATTGCTGGCAAGGCTCAGGTCCTCCGCCTGCTCCGGGGTCACCAGCAGGTTGACCACCTGAACTTGTTTCGGCTTCCCTTCCCCGTCCTTCTGGATATCTGTGCCTGCGGACAAGACCTCTATGTTCTGAAGAAGTGTCTTCACCCTCGGTCCCTGAGTCGTGTTCGCCGTTCCGGGAGGATTGCCCGAGATCAAAACATCCACGCGCATTCCCGCAGTCACAAATCCGGCCACGCCCACCACATCGTCGACTTTCACCGCGCACGCTCTCATGCCCGGGCTGATAGTCGCTGCCAGTCCGCCACCGGAGCCAACTGCGGCCAACCGGCTCTCCATAATGGGCTCACCCTGGTACAGATTCGAGACCACACCGCGGCCGATGGCATCCTGTGGGTTGGTAATGGCTCCCTTCGGCAACGGGCCGGCCATTTCGGCGGTCCCTAGATCGACATCCCGAAGAACGCTGCCCAGCTTTACATCCGTGGCTGCCACGACCACGCGCGCAGTAGTGTGCTGTGTCGCCCCCAGGCGTGCTCCGACCATACGGTAGACGAGGTAGCTACATGCGGCCGCAACCAGAAATGCGCTGAAGAGAATAACCACTACTCTTTTATTCATTTACAGACCTATTCGAGCGGGCCATGCACCCAGCTCCGCCTTCGTTACACTAGTGGCAATTCTTGTGCCAAAGAAGCCGAAGCCCGATTAGACGGCAAATCAGGGATTTAGCGGCTTGACTGTAAGGAAGGTGTGAACCCGTGTATACCAACCGCACCGCCTGTGTAGCCGTGTGGACACGCCCCAGACAGTGCCCTCCACTTTTCAGGGACTTACGGTCACGCCGATTGGCCTGGAAATTGCAACGTGGAAGTTACAATCCCTGGCAGAAGAGCGTCTCGATCACTCTCATGCTGTTTCATCTGGCACGAAGGGCCGGAGCGGTGACACAATAGATCTCCCCCGGCGGAGGACGCTGCCACGGTGGCGTTTAGAGATGAGATCGCTCTTCGCAGGGATTGCTTTGCGACAGTCCTTTTGTGAAAGCACACGGAGTATGGCGAAAACTGCAGAAAAACATACCGCCGATGCGGATGAGCGGGAGCCTTGCCGATCATGAGGTCCTCTGGTCTCGTCACGCTTTTCACGGAGCAGCCGCCCTCCCGTAGAGGACCGTCGCCCTTTCTGGTCTCAATCCTGGTGCACGGCGTAGTGTTTGGTTTGTTCCTCATCGGTCTCAGACATACTCCACGCATAGGCGATCAGGCCATGCAACGCTATTCCGTTCGGCTCCTGGACTCCCCGAAGCCGGAACTGAGAAGGCCGCAGGCCGCCGGGGGCGGCGTCACCTACCACGGTCCGCAAAGCGACGTGCGCGCCCTCGCCCCTGGTGGCAGTCCGTCGCCAACGACCTACGTTCCGCCGCAGGTCGCGCAATTGCATCCCGCGCCGCAGACGCTGGTGCAGCCGGACGCCCCTACCGATCTCCTCCTCCTGAAAGAGGTCCCGATCCCAGCCGTCGTTATGTGGTCGTCGGATAACACCCCGTTCAAGAAGATCGTTCCACCTACTCCGCAAAAGCCCACCGTGGCCGACGTACGGCCAGCCCTTATTAAACCCAATCGCGAACCGAACCTGGCTGACCTCAAGATCTCGGCCACGCCCTTCCCTACGAAGGCTCCAGCGCTCCCTCCGAGCACCACCTCACCCCTTGTCGTTCGCGCACCCGCGCCCGTAAAGCGAGTCCCGGAGACGTCGGCGGTGACGTCTGAGCAGCCAACTCTTGCCGCGGTCATATCCCTCTCCGATACTCAAACACAGGGGCCCGTAATGGTTCCGTTTGCCAATCAGGCGTCGCAGGCAGTCTCGTCAGAGTCGCTGGCGCTCGGCCGTCCACAGAAGTCTTCGGGAGCGGGCAGCGGCAACCTCGCCAGCAGTCAAAACGGCGTCGGCGCAGGCGAGGGCTCAGGCGACAAGGGAGTCAAAGCAGCCGCCGGAAGCGGATCCGGAGCGCAGAATGCAGCAAATTCCGGATCTGGCCATGGCCTCGCAGCTGGCTCCGGCAATGCGGCAGGCACTGGCACTGGTACAGGCTCCGGCTCTGCTGGAGGTTCGGGCACCGCCGGAGACTCTGACTTGGGCAGCGAGCGTAGTGTCAAGCGCATCACCCTGCCAAAGGACGGACAGTTCGGTGTAGTCGTGGTCGGATCTTCGCTGGCGGAAGAGTACCCGGAGACTGTCGAAATCTGGAAAAGCCGGCTCGTCTATACCGTCTATCTTCACGTAGGCCTGGGCAAAAACTGGATTCTCCAGTACTCCCTGCCGCGCGCCGAGGGAGCTGCCGCCGCGAGCGTCACTCGTCCGGAGGCGCCGTGGCCCTACGACATCCTCAGGCCTGACCTGCTTCCAGGCGACTTCAATTCAGATGCTGTCATGGTGCACGGCTTCGTCAATCTCGCCGGTGTCTTCGAGCGACTAGCGGTTGTCTTCCCCTCCGATTTTGCTCAGGCAAAGTTCCTGCTTGGCGCGCTGAAACAGTGGCACTTCAGACCCGCCCGTGAGGCTGGACAACTTGCTGCCGTGGAAGTCCTGCTCATCATCCCCGAGCAGGCCGAGTAACGGCGAGCGCCTTCGCCTCCTGGCAGGATCAATTGGCCATCGCGACTTGCTGGTTGTCCACATGCTTATCCGGTGGAGGAGAAGCAGACCCGGCCTTTGCTAGGCTTGCGACAGGATCCCTACCTCCTGGATCTCATTGCGAAATCACCATCTGAGAGGTGCTGCTCATTCTCAGCGTTCTGGCCGCGAGAAACGGAATTGACAGGGGAAATTGATAAACCACTACCACCCTAACCAGGTTTCCCGGGTTGTTGCAGGGGGTAGCCTGTGGCGTACAACTTGCTCCAGTGGTGGGAAATGTCGTAGTCGCTGTCATCAGGTTCGGAGTGATCCCGGGAAACCCGAGGCCCCGAACGTAGGTCTGAACGTCTACTGAAGATCCTGCAGCTGGGCAACCAGAGAGGCTAGCCGGACACGACGATCCACGAACGATCGCATAGCGGGTTCCTTCTCGTGCGGCGTCGGAGATAAAGTGATACGTGTAAAGCGCCAGACTCATCTCCATAACACCCAACGCTACAGTCAAGAGGACAACGAGGGACAGCGCGGTCTCCACGAGGGTTGAGCCGTGTTCGCAGTGTGCGCGCCGCAGCCACTGAGGATACTCTGCGCGAAGTCCGCGCCTCCGCAGAAACCGGAGATATATCGGATTCGCAGATCGTCCCATAGTCGTATCAGCCTCCCGCCGAGATGTGATTCCCGCTGCCATTCCTATTGCACCCTCATGATTGCCTGCCCAGTCAAGGTATATGTGGCTGGGATGCCTGGTAAATGGATCGGAGGAGTCACCGCCGCGGTGGTATTCACTTGAACGTAGTTGAGAAGGCGATTGCCGGTAGTACAGGTGGGAGGGGAAGTAGACAGAGTGGACGCTGTATTGGAGCAGGACCACAATTCCGTCGCCGTCGCGCTGAGTCCGGCAACATTCGACCCGTCATTAGTCGCCGCCGTCCTCATTCCCAAAAGGTCCGATGCCGTCGCTGCGGATTGCGCGCCATACGCGACTCCGGCGCGCGCGGCGTTAGAAACTTCGATGCCGGCGTACGCCAGGAGCGCAAACTCGGCCGCTCCAATCAGCAAGAGGAAAAAAATCGGCAACGCAAGAGCAAGTTCTACAAATGCCTGTCCGATGTCGTCCCGCATGGCCACACCGCGCCGAATCCGGCCAACCCGCCGCTCGTTGCGATCACGGGAACTGGTCTTCGTCAGGTTTCTCATGGTTCACTCCACCAGCTGCGGAACGGAGAGGACGGACGCCCCAGACAGAGGGGCATAGGGTGCCAAGGTAGCATTACCAGACATCGTGAGCGACCCAACGACCAGATCGACATTGAACGTAGTAGCGGTGCCGTTCGCCAAAGTCAGATTTGCCGCAGGAAGATAAAAAATCCCACTGACGCCCCCAACGCTGCCTCCAACAAATGAGTCCGCGGCTGTATCGCCCGAGTCCTGATAGAACAGGAGATTTTTGTAGGTGCCGGTCGTCGGAGCTGTAAGGTTAGCGACAGCACCGTTGGAGATTGCGAAGGAGGCCCCGTTGACAAAGTAGAAGGTGACGCCGCCCGTCCCATTGAGAATCGTTCCACTGGCGACATTGAATCCAGCCGGCCCGTTGAAGATGTAAAGACCGGGATTCAAGTTAATTGTGGGGCTCCCCTTTGAGATTGAGAAGCCGGTGTAACACACAAAGCCTGACGGCGAGGATGGCCCAATCGTGAAGGTCCCCGTCCCGTACTTGGGGTCGGCTAGGCACCCTGAGCTGTAATCGGCAGGAGGAACGGTGGGCACCAAGGAACTCAACGGGTCGCTTACTGCTGTCATTCCCGTGGTCGGGGGGTTGGGCTGGAGAACACCGCCATTATGGACCGTGTCAGTGCCCACGATGCCGATGGCCTTCGCCTTAAGCGTGGCTCCTCCCGTTACGTGAAGAGCGAAGGCGCCCTTGGCGTTATCGAGAATCCCACAGCTTGGAAGCTCCAGGTCCGCTGAGCCGGTCACATCGACGCCGCCCGCTGGACTATCACTAGTATTAGGGGTGGTGGAGCTCAACGTGTAGATGCAAGCCGGACTGGGGACGGCTGCGGCCACCGCCCTGGCGCTTACCGGCATCGAGTTAAAGTTGAACATCTTCATAAAAAATGTCGGCTGAGGCTGAGTGGCAATTACCTGCACATAATTCGTGTTGCCACTGGGTCCAGCTATATTGGTGACCGCAACCGTGGCTCCGCCTGATCCGTCCGTTACGCCGTTCTGTGTTGCGTCCGCCCTGGCCGCCGCCAGCCAGTCCCCAAAGGGAAGTTCTGCTGCTCCGGCGATGGCGGCGCTGTCGGCTGCTGTTTGCACCACACGTTTTGCGCGCAATAACAAGCCAACGTCAACCGCGAACGCCACGAAGCCAAGCAGGACCGTCATGGACAGAAGCGTGAGCACGACGGCTTGTCCACTCTCGTCTTTTAGTCTTTTCATCATTTCCTCCATGCACTATTGGGCATGAAATCCTGACTCAACCCCGTTCGTTTTCAGAAACTCTGGGGGAGGAGTGAATCCGCCTTCTCTCGCTGCTGTTCTGACAGATGGCCCTCTTCAGACTCGCTTCCCATGAGCAGCTCCAAAAATCTATGGAAGCTCTGCCGGTCCGCACCGTCGACGCTGACCCTCTGCGTCCCCGGGGGGGCATGCGACTCCAGCAGGACAAGTGCCAGACCGACGCCATCGGAGCCCGAGCGAACGACCTTCGCATTCACCGTGATCGAACGATCAGGATCAGTCTCGGCGACGCTGGTTCTTTGCAGCAATATCCTGACCAGTGTGCCCGGATACCAGCGCTGCTCCGTCAACAGGTAGAGCCCGGTCGAACTGATATCCCGGATGTGATGCGCCAAGGGAGCCGCACCATCCCAGTAATGGGCGACCAGGTTGGGTACCACTCGCCGCGGGGCCCTCCGTCGTTCTCGAGCTGACAGCGACTCTAACCAACGGTTCACTGACTTCATATCATCCATCCAGGGTCAGTCACGTCTCACGCTAATTTGACCGTTGAGAGGCACTGACCACCTTCTTCTTCAACCTGCTCTCCATCTCCTCGGCCACGCAGATCACAAGCTCATCTCCCGGCTGGGTCTGCGACGAATAGATGGTGTGGGTCGGCAATTCCAGCACGCTTTCGGCCTGAGTCTTCAAAGGTGCGATCCGAAAGGAAGGGAAATACTCGACGAGATGAATGACTCGGTAGTGCTCGTCAAGGTAAATCAGGTCGAGAGGAAAAAGCAATCCCAGGGTATGAATACCTCTGGACGGCACAACCCATATGCCCTCATCGGACCTGAGCTTTAGCCTTCCAATCAACCCCCTGAGGCGCGAAAAAATCGTGTCCGCAGCCGTGACATTTAAGCTGAGGAAACATTCGCGCGTCTGGTTATATACGCAGTAGGCCCTTCTCTTCATTCATCCCCCGACCTCGGCGACTATCTGGCTACCGGGCATCCTTTCCTTTCAAATTTCTCTTGAAACTTGATGCATCCATGCCACCCGTTCTCCCTCGCTGGCCAGAAACGGACAACGCTACTATTCCGGTCATGGATCTAAACGAAATCGTTATCCATCTTCCGGAAGCGGTATTGAGGAAGCGTTCGCGCCCAGGCGCACATCCCTGATCACCGAAATACGTGAAGGAGATGTTTGCCCGGCGCGCGAACCAGAACTTCTGCTGACACGGCACCTGCATAAAGCTTGGCTGCTTTGACCTCAATTAGTCGGAAGCACTACCGGGCTAGCGAACTCGTGTGCGGCGGCGATTGATCAGAAACAGTAGCACTACGACAAAAAGAACCCCGGCAACGATCCGAATAATAGTGACATTGTCCACGTTAATTCTCCTTATTCCTCAATGATTTAAGTACTTTTGGAAAGACTCCGACATAATGATGAGTGCCGGACCCAGTGTTACTAGGAAAAGGGAGGGAAAAATAAACAAGACGAGCGGGAAGACCAGTTTGATAGTGGTCTTCGCCGCCTGCTCCTCCACTCTTTGGCGACGCTGGATTCTGAGGGTGTCGGAATGAACGCGCAACGTTTTGGCGACGCTCGTCCCCAGCTGTTCCGATTGCACCAGTACGGAGACCAGATTCCGCACACTGTCCACACCCGTACGCTCTGCAAATTGTTTCCAGGCATCGGAACGAGCGCGCCCTGCGCGCTGCTCCAGGACAACGATGCCCAATTCATCGCTGATCGCAGGCTGAGCCACACGCAACTCCTCGGCGGTGCGGGCCGTCGCCTGGTCCATGCTCAGTCCGGCCTCAATGCAAATGACCATCAGATCAAGCACATCGGGCAGGCCGAGACGAATCCGCTTTTGCCGGATAGTAATCCGCCTGCCCAGCCAGAAATCCGGTGCCAGAAATCCAAGTCCCAACGCCAGGGCATAGACGAAGAAAGCGTTGCTGCGCGCAAGACCTGTAACCAACACGAGCAGACAGAGCGTCAGAGGAACCAGTACCTTTGCTCCATAAAAAAGATTCACAGCTGAGTCTTTGCGGTAGCCGGCGCGGATCAGACGTTGCTGCGTCACGGAGACTTCAGCCTGGCTCTTCGGTAAAACGCGCTCCAGGTTCTCCACCATCCCGCCAAACGAGAAACGCGTCTGCTGAATGGTGCCCAACAATGTTCTTCGCTTCCCGCTCGACGGCACCACCTCGGAGATCCGATGGAGCATTGCCTCCCGATAGAACAGGAGCATGCCGCCGCTCGCGATCAACAAGAAAATGACGAAAAATGTAAAGGCCGCGAATCCCATAAATTACCTTCAAACTTCCATGTTGACGATCTTCCGAATGATCAATGCGCCCGTGATGGTCATGGCCGCCGACGTGTAAAGAAGCTTGATACCAATCGGACGCTTCCACAAAATGCTCATTGTTTCAGGGTTGACAAAATACAACGCAACTCCGAGTACCAGGGGGAGGAAAGAAAGAATCCAACCCGTTAAGCGGCCTTGAGCGGTGTGCACCCGGACCTGCCGCCTCAAGCGAAATCGCTCCCGAATGACGTACGCGGCCTTGTCGAGCACCTCGGCGAGGTTCCCTCCGCTCTCCTTTTGAATCAAGATGGCCGTAACAACAATTCTCAGATCCTGTAGAGGAACCCGGCCCACCAGATTGTCCATCGCACTTCTCAACTCAAGCCCGTAATTCTGTTCGTCAAAGCAGATCCGAAACTCGTTGCCGATGGGTTGTGGCGATTCATACGCTACCAGCCGCAGCGCAGCGACGAGGCTATGGCCCGCGCGAAGGGCGCTCACCATCAAATCCAGAGCCTCCGGCAACTCCTGTTCAATTTGATCGAATCGCTGACCGCGTTTATAGAACACGTACGCCAGTGGCGCGCAACCCACAATCAGCCCGATTAACACGGCGAAAGTAGCGACACCCGATCGCAAATAAGCCAGGTAAGCAGGGAGCGCAAAGCAGGCGGTGGACATGAGAAGCAGGCCACCCGCCGTCCACTTCAGACCGGCCTGATAAAGCAGAGTTCGCAAGCGCGGCGCCAACTCGATCTTCAGCAGCCAACGATTGATCCACGGAATGGCGCTGAGGAGTTCGTCCCTGCGAATATCGACAACCTGATCGCGGGAATCCGTTCGGCCGCTGGCCAGAGCCGCATCGAGGTGGGCAAGGACCTGTTTGGCCTGTTGAGAAGCGCCCGTTCCGCTCGCCGTCAGCACCAGAGCGAACACCACGAACACACTCACGAACACCAGCACCAGAATCAGTAACATATCGTCTACTCCTTTCTCAGTTAACTTCCAGTGTCTGCTCGAATAAACCGGGCGACAGGAAGATACCTGACATACGCAGCCGTTCAAGGAACTTGGGGCGGATGTGGCTTGGCTGGAAGACGCCAATCACCTTGCCATCGGGTCCGACCCCCTTCCGGGTGAAAGTGAAGATCTCCTGCATGCTGATGACGTTCTCCTCCATGCCGGTGATTTCGGAGATGTTGACCACCTTGCGAGAGCCGTCGCTCATCCGCGAGACCTGAACAACAATGGAAATGGCTGAAGCCGTCTGTTGACGCACGCTCTTCTCCGGCAAGTTGAGATTGCTCATCGCGACCATGGATTCGAGCCTGGTCAAGGCGTCCCTTGGAGTGTTGGCGTGAATGGTTGTCATCGAGCCTTCGTGACCCGTATTCATGGCCTGGAGCATGTCGAAGGCCTCTTCGCCGCGAACTTCACCGATGATGATCCGATCGGGGCGCATGCGCAAGCTGTTAATGAGCAGTTGACGCTGCCGAACGGCTCCCTGCCCTTCGACGTTCGGCGGACGGGTCTCCATGCGCACAATATTGTCCATCCCAAGCTGCAACTCTGCCGCATCCTCGATCGTCACGATGCGTTCTGTCTTCGGAATGAACTGCGACAGGATGTTCAGAAACGTGGTCTTTCCAGCGCCCGTGCCGCCCGAGATCAGGATGCTGATCCGTGCCCGTACCGCAGCTGCCAGAACTTCCATCATCTCTGGCGAGATGCTCTTCAACGCGACCAGTTGATCCGAAGCCAGAGGGCCAGTTCCGAAGCGGCGGATCGACAGCGCAGGACCGTCGAGCGCCAGCGGCGGAATGATGGCGTTGACGCGGGAGCCATCGGGCAGACGCGCATCCACCATCGGCGAGGACTCATCCACTCTGCGCCCCACGCGTGACACAATACGATCGATGATCTGCAGCAGGTGCCTATCATCGCGGAACGCCGTATCCACCTTCGAGAGCATTCCGCCACGCTCGATAAAGACGTGGTTCCTGTCATTCACCAGAATGTCGGAGATTGTCGGATCTGCGAGCAGCGGCTCCAGCGGGCCAAGGCCAAAGACCTCATCCAGCAACTCGGTCTCAACCCTTCCCTGCTCGGCGAAGCTCAGTGGCACCCGTTGGCCCGCGATGATTTCGTTGACCATCCCGGCCACGGCCTGGCGTGCCTGGTTGGAGTTGACTCGTGACAGCTTCTCCAGGTCCAGCTTGGAGATCAGTGTCCGATGTATCTCCGCTTTGAACGTATCCAGATCTAGTTGATCCACGCAATCCCATCCCCAAAACCCCGACTTTGGGCTTTCATCCGAATAAATTGAACCGCTTCTTCTTTTCCGGGTTAGCCGACAAACCACATGCCGTTCTGGTCATCTGCTTGATCACCCGGGAAATAGGTGAATCGCTGAGTGCAAGCGGAGTGGCCGTGTTCTGGGCATCCCGGGCAGTCGCAAAATCGCTCGGTATCTTCCACTGGGCTGGCATGGTGAGTGCCTTCGTGATGCTTTCCTCATCGATCCCCAGTGAGCGCGGCGTATACCGGTTGAGCACGATTTCGAGCCGGTTGCCGTTGACCGTGAGTAACTCTGAGATCAGCCGATTGGAGTTACGCAGTTCTGTAATGCCGACCTGCGTGACCAGGTACACCGTGGAGCGGTCTTCAAAGAGTGCCTTACCAGTAGCGCCAAATCTTGATCCCGCATCCACTACCACGTAATCGAAGTTCTGCCGGGCCACGGTCAACAGTTTATGGACTGTTTCATTGGTGGCTTCCACCTGGGTGTATCGGTCTGGCGCCGCGAGCACGAACAAACCCGAGCTATGTTTGTTCAACATGCTGGACAGAAAATGGTAGTCCAGGCGGATGATATTTTGCAGGGCGTTTGCCGTCGAATACTGAGCATTGATACCCAGGTCAAGCGCTGCATCTCCAAATGGAAGATTGAGATCGATCAACACTGTTCTTTGTCCGGACTGCTGCGCAAGAGATACGGCAAAGTTGCTGGCGACGGTGGTGACCCCCGAGCCTCCTTTCGCCCCGATGAAGACCAGCAACTTGCCCGCCGTCTTTTTGGCTGGGCGCACCGCCGGGCGCCGGACCGAAGCCCGCACCAGAGCTTCGGCGATGGTGTTCAGGGCGATAGGTTCGGTCAGAAACTCCCGAGCTCCCGCCCGCATGCAGCGAACCAGCATCTCCGGATCGGTTCGTGCTGAATAAACCATCACAGTGATCGAGCTATTGCAGCAGATGCTCTCCACCAGATCGAGAGCATGCTCCGGGTTACTGTCCAACTCCACGATAACAACGTCGTAATCCGCCTCCAGAAGCCGAGGCACATCGTCCAGTTCAGGGTAGACGGAAAATTCGCCGGTCACGCTGGCCTGCGCGCCGGCAAGAGCTTTGGCGATCGCGTTACGTCGTCGTTCCTCGGCGCCAATCAACGCAACGGACAACACTTTGTTGCCCAGCGAGTCGGGATCCTTGGTAGTGGTCGGCATCACGATTTTGCGACTCCCTGCTGCGTGCAGCATTCCGGTAGGTTGGTGTGAGATTGACATGGCCTTGGAGTATTCAACATAGTCCGTGTTCCTGTTATTGGCGAGAAAAAAAAGAGAAAAGCGTTCCGATGGCAATCGCCGGAGCGTACGGCATCTTGCGCGTCAAGGGGTTGTCGAGAACAAGTTCGGGATGGGGGCGAAGTCCACGCTTCTTCAAGCCAAAGAGGAGATCCCCAGTCCCGCTGAACAGCTCGCCCATAAATCCTCCCGCAGCGGCCCAACAAAGAGCGATCAATCCGCCGGCTATACCCGTCATCACCAACGCCGTCAGCATCTGTGACGGTCCAATCCACGCGCCGATGGCGGCACACAGTTTCACGTCCCCCATGCCCATACCGCCCATCCAGCAAAGAATGCCAAAAAGCAGCGCGCCTACTCCCAAACCTGCGAGGCTGTGCACTAGCCCGTGCCACCCGTGCGTCCAGCCGGCGACCACCAGTCCCGCCGCAAGGAAAGGGAGCACTAGCCAGTTCGGGATCCGGCGGCTGCGAAGATCCGTGAACGTCGCCACCGCAACAACAATCAAAGTTGGCCACCAGGCAACCGAGTGCATGCCAGACTCTTTCTCAAAAATTGAGTAACGCTGATAGATGAGCAATTCTCCATCCAAACCCAAAAGCCCTGAAACAGCTGAATTTGCTACATTAAGACGTTTCCCATCAGGCCCCCTTGCCAAGCCGGTGTTCACGGCTGTTTACATCCCGCGTCCCTGGTGAAGCGGAGGATACACACCCGCTCCCGCACCCTCGTCGCGCTGGAAAATAACATGACGCATAACCAGCAACCAGGCGGATGGGGCCGAGGAACCCAGATCAAAGTGCTCCATCGCCAGAGCACAGATCCGAATCCAGGTCGAAATCGGTCATGGCTCCGAAAGGTGAAACGCTAAAACAATCAGCATCAAGTGGTCTAACTTCTGTCCCAAAATCGTACATGGGAGCGGAGCAGCCGATATACCACGGAGGTAACGCAATCAAGGGATTACTAGAGTTTTTTCACATTTAACTCGACATCCCTGAGGTGGTTCAGATATGACTACAACACTTCATGAATTAGCGCGCAACGGGCTCACGCTTCGCAGCGGTAACCAGATTTGTGCTCGACTTCTATCGTGTCCGGGACCACCTGAGAACGAGTACGGACGAGAAATTCCCTCCGCCACAACCAGCGTGCATTCAGTTCGCCGATATATCTGGCAATGATGTCAGGAGCACCTGATCTATGATCCGCATTGGACTACATTCAGAAGACCGCACACTGCAATCTCTTCTTTCATCTGCCTTAGGTCAGGAATTCGAAGTTCTCCTGGCGTCAACTGAAGACGAAATCAAGCTCATGCTCTCCGCCGCGCACTGCGATGTGATGCTCCTGGAGCTGGACTCCGATCTGGACTCCCTAAAGGAGCGATTGGAGTGCGCGCGGCGTATCATCGCGTCTCAAACTCCCTTGGTAGTCATGGCCAGTGATACGCTCCGGTCCACCGCGGTCGAGCTTGTCCGGCAGGGGGCCTACGGTTACTGCCGCAGACCGCCCTCCATTCGAGATCTCAAGACAATGCTGCTTCGAGCGCACGAGAACTCCTCGCTCAAGCGGGAACTCCAGAATGTGCAGCAGCGACTCGACGATGCGACCAGCAGCTGCAATCAAATGATTGGGTCCAGTCCCCAGATGCAGCAGGTTTACGACCTCGTGCACCGCGTTGCCAATATTAATACCTCCGTGCTCGTGACCGGAGAAAGTGGAACCGGCAAAGAGCTGATCGCCAACGCCATCCACAATCTGGGCAACAGAGCCGGTCGGCCGTTCGTCGCCGTCTGCTGCGGAGCCATCCCTGAGGGCCTGATTGAGGCCGAGCTATTTGGCCACGAAAAGGGCGCCTTCACCGGCACAGTAGGGGCACGAGTAGGCTTCCTGGAACAGGCAGCCGACGGTACGCTCTTCCTCGATGAAATCGGCGAACTCACCCTGTCGACGCAGGTCAAGCTTCTGCGCGTTCTCCAACAGCGTGAATTCAGCCGCGTAGGCAGCAACCGGCTCATCCCATTGCGAGCCCGCCTGGTCTTTGCCACTCACCAGAACCTCGAGGAGATGGTCGCTCAAGGCACATTCCGGCAGGACCTCTACTACCGCATCAATGTAATGCGAATCGACGCTCCGCCGCTCCAGGAGCATCCGGAAGACATCCTTCAAATCGCCGAGCATTTTCTCCAGCTATATTCAGATATGTACCAGAAGCCAATGGCGAGTATTGAACCCGCCGCTGCGGCCGCGCTCCAGAGCTACTCCTGGCCTGGGAACGTACGTGAATTGGAGAACGTGATTCAGCGGGGCATTATCGTTGCTCGCGGTCAGACTCTGGCATTGGAAGATCTGCCCTGCAACATGCAGGAACAGGATATCGCCAACATCGACGACTACCATCCTGCAGGCTCCTTCGAACGGCAGCTTCGTGACTATAAGGTTAAGCTGGCTATAACGGCCCTGCGGGAAAACAACGGGAATAAAACGTTGGCGGCCCGCAGCCTGCACATCTCCCGGGCTTATCTACATCGGCTTATCCGGCTTCCCGAACCCGACCTGCTCGCCGAACCAGACCTTCTCGTCGACCGAGATATCCCCCGGGTGGGAACAGCGTGACCACGGCATCCATGGCTGCCGCAAGCACGGAAAAGCCATTGATCATCCGGTTCCTGCAAAGAGTTTTCTCCTTCCCCGTAATGCTGGCCGGCCTTCTGGTTGTGCTTGCGGTGTTGACCGTGCGATCGCGCTTCGATGATCCGGACATGTGGTGGCACCTCAAGACTGGCGAGATCATTTGGACCGGCCACACCATCCCCATCACAGACATCTTTTCCTATACGACCAATCACCATGCCTATATCGCACACGAGTGGCTCTCGCAGTTGCTCATCTATGCTGCGTATCGATTCGGTGGCTATCCTGGCCTGATGCTCTGGATGTGCTTCTTCACGTCCGCCATCCTCATTGCCGGGTACTGTCTCTGCTCGCTCTACTCAGAAAATGCCAAGGTAGCTTTTCTGGGAGCTATGACTATCTGGCTGTTTGGAACGATCGGTTTTGCCGTGCGGCCGCAGATGGTCGGCTATCTTCTCTTCGTAGTCGAACTGCTCCTGCTGCACCTCGGCCGAACTCGCAATCCGCGCTGGTTTCTTGCCATGCCACCGCTCTTCGCAGTCTGGGTAAACTGCCACGGGTCTTTTTTTCTTGGGCTCATCGTGGCAGGTGTATTTCTCTTCAGTTCCCTGTTCGATTTTCAGAGAGGTCTCCTCGCATCACTACGCTGGGATCCGCATCGCCGCCGCATGCTGGCGCTGGCACTCGGTCTATCCCTTGCGGCGATGTTCGTGAATCCCATCGGAGTGAAGCAGATCCTGTACCCCTTGGACGCCATGGTGCATCAGCCTCTCGGTCTCAGCGAGGTGACTGAATGGCAGCCACTTAACTTAGGGGACTCACGCGGTCTTTTATTTCTCGGAGTCCTCGCGTGCATCTTTCTCCTCGTCATCGTTCGCCGAACCGAGCTGCTGTGGCACGAACTGCTGCTGTTGGCCGCGGGTGCATGGTTGGCCGCGAGTCATCAGCGCATGCTCTTCGTCTTTGGCATACTGGCCGCACCTGTTCTGTCGCGGCTTCTCTCAACTTCGTGGGAAGGCTACAACCCAGAGCAGGATCGTCCGTTGCCAAATGCGGTGCTCCTCGCGGCCTCACTTCTCGTAGTTCTCTGGGCGTTTCCACATCAACAGGCACTGGCAAAACAGGTAGAGGAACAGAGCCCGGTGAAGGCGGTGGAATTCATCAAAACCCACCATCTTTCCGGTCGCATGTTGAATGAGTATGTCTACGGCGGTTATCTCATCTGGGCGGCGCCGGAACACCCGGTCTTCGTGGACGGACGCGCCGATGTCTTCGAGCAGACTGGTGTACTCGCCGAATTCGCAAGATGGGCGACACTTCAGAGTGATCCGAAGCAGCTTCTCGACAAATACAAAATCGACTTCTGTCTGTTGGCCCGCAGCTCCCCCATGGTTGTTGTCCTCCCGCTATTACATGACTGGACGGCCGTCTATTCGGACGACAACTCCATAATTTTTGTGCGAAGCGGCGAACCACAGTAGCTCAAGGAAAGACTCTAAAAATGGACGCGTGTGCTGGCGAGGTAACGCCGCAACCAGCTCAAGTTCTTGCCGCAGAATAGAAATTCTGAGGGTCGATGTAACGCAACTTGGTTTTACGCAAATTGTCGATAACTCCCCGTGGATGGCTGGTCGGTTGGCGTGCTACTTAAATCCTAAAGCTACGTCAAGTATGTCTCTAGCCTTTATGCGAATACATCGGCCAACCGAGATATTTGTGAGCGGCCTCATAAACACTTGGAGCCACAGTCGAGAAGTTTGCAGCGACGTGGTGTTCGAAACCATGCTCGCAGATGTAACGAAGCAGATCCTGCATCTTTGGGATCTCAACCACGCCAGCCCCACCGAAGGTATTGAGCGGATCGTCGGTGAAGCGGCCTCCGCCGACATAGCCTTTGATGGTGCCTTCAAAATCATCGGTTGAGAAGCGCGCAAAGGTCATTGCACCAGTCTTGACCTTGCCGTCGAGCGTACCGAAAGTGTTCTCCTTACCGACTGTTCCTGCGATGATCTGCTGGAAGTCCATCTTTACCTCATTGAAGAAGTGCTTCGGTAGATTCGAGCAGTGGAAGCAGACGGCCTTATCTGGGTTGCTGCCGTAGTTGTTGTTCCAGTCGAGCAGCGCGCTAGGCGTCTCCGAGGCAAGCGTCAGAGCATACATGCTGACCGTTCCAAGCACATCCACCTCGCATGCCGAGGGTATGAGGTTCTCGCTCATCATGCTCATGACCGTGCAGGGAACGATGCCGAGGTACTCTTCGATAGAGGTCCAGCATTGCACGGCTGAAATCGTAAGATGACTCGCTGTCATCCACTGGTCGATCACGGCGCCGAGCTTCGCCATCTTGACCAGCGCTTCCATGGGAACATCCTTTGTGGTGACATACTTCTGGATCGCAGCAAGTTTTTGCTGCGCAGCGTCGTCGGTATCTTTCATTCGCTGGATGCGGCCCATAACCTCCGAGAGATCCAGTGTTTCAACCGTGATACCGGAGCGCTCCAATAGCTTCTCGCTATACCGAACAGTGTTGAAGGCTGTCGGACGCGCACCGATCGCGCCGAGGCGAACGTTTTTCAGGCCGCGTACGATGCGGCAAACAGCAGCAAACTCCTGCAGATCCTGCTTGAATTCATCCGAATCTGGAGCTTCCGTGTGAAGGCTCGTGAGCGAGTATGGAATGCCATACTGCCTAAGGTTGTTGCAGATGGACATCTTGCCGCAGAAGCTGTCGCGGCGATAAGCGATGCTCATCTTGCCAGCATGGTCGGGCGTCGCCTGGATGAGTACAGGCACATCCAGGTTGGAGAGCCGGAGAGCATCGGCGAGGCCTCGTTCTTCACCGAAGTTCGGCAGGGTAATGATGATGCCGTCGATCTCACCGGAGTGCCGCCGGAAGAGTTCAGCGCAGCGTTTCGCTTCATCATAGGTCTCCACGGCACCATGGGCGCTCTCTTCGGGAGTGAGGACGATGGCCTTCATACCGGCGGACTCGAGCGCATTGATCATCTCCGTGCGACCAGTGGAGGCGAGGTGCGAGGGGAAGAAGCCGCGGTTGCCGACGATTACGCCGAATGTCATTGTTCTACTCATGGTCTTTACTCCATCTATGGTGAATCAAACTAAACATCTCGCCCAAGCCGATCAGGTGCACGAGGTGATGAGGCAAGGTGTTCTATCCCCTTCCCGGGCGAAAGCGAATGGTATAGAAGCCGCCGAAGAGAGTCATTAGAAGGCCCCACCAGAGTGTAGCGTGCAGATCGGAGAGCACGATGGCTGATCCCAGGGGATGCCAAAATTCGTAGACGCCGGTTCCTACAAGCACAACCCCATAGGCCAGCGTCAGGATACCGACGAAGAACCAGATGGAGAGTGCTGCCGAAGGATGTTTCAACTCAGAGTTCTGTGTCATAGGTTCTTCCGTTCTGCTGTCCACCGTCTACCAGAAAATCAGATTCAAGATAAAGAACACCGTTGCAACCACAATGGCCCAGAAGATTGGCTTTTGATACCAGCGTTCGGATTCATCCGTTGGAATCACCGTGGCTCCATAGACGAGACCGGCCAGTTCGGCGTCGGCCTTTGGCTTGGTTACCAGACTTACAATAACGGTCACGGCGACGCAGATACACCACGACCATAGAGCGCGATAGAGATTCTCCGCCATGCTCTGAGCGTGGGAGGAGAGCGCAATATACCGCAGAGCGCTGGCGTCGCGCTGCACCCAGGCCCACATACTGACAGAAGAAATCGTGCCGATCAGCAGGCCCCAGAATCCCCCGGCGTTGGTGGCGCGCTTCCAAAGCATGCCAAGGATCACCGTGCCAAAGAGCGGAGCGATGAAGAAGCTGAAGAGAGCCTGCACATAGTCCATGATGCTCGCAGCGCTCATCACCAGGTAAGCGGTGCCGACCGAAATCAGCATACCAACGACGGTGCACCAGCGTCCCATCAACACGTAGTGCGCATCGGTGGCCTTCTTGTTGAGGTAGGCACCGTAGATGTCATACGTCCACACGGTGGAGAAGGCGCTGATATTGCCCGCCATACCGGACATGAATCCGGCAACAAGAGCGGTAATTCCCATGCCGAGCAAACCCGGTCCAAGATAGCGGACCATCATCAACGGCAACACCTCGTTATAGCTGTGTTGACCGGTCCTGACGGCGATGTCTTCGCCGACAAGGTGCATCACGCTGCCATCGGGATTGTGAAGAAGAACGAGAGCAAGCAGGCCAGGAACGATAACGATGAACGGCACGAACATCTTAAACGCTGCGCCGATGATGGGAGCTAAACGCGCCGACCGCAAGTTGTTAGCGGAGAGCACGCGCTGAACGACGAGGAAGTCAGTGGTCCAATAGCCGAAGCTGATGACGAAGCCGAGGCCAAAGACGATTCCGGTCCAGTGAACGCCCATGGGATTATTCGTAAAGCTGCCAAGCCCGCTCCAAAGATGCGTATAGTCCGCACCACCCAGGTTCGCAGCCATCTTTATCTTCAGATTCGTCCATCCGCCAGCTTCAATCAGGCCAAGGATCGGGACCAGCGCAGCACCGGCCCAGATAAGAACGAACTGCAACACCTCATTGATGATCGCCGACCGCAAGCCGCCCAGCATCACGTAGAGACCGACCGTGATAGCACCGATCCAGATGCTGACGTTGATGTTCCAACCGAGAACGACCTTCATGACCAGCGCCATCGCATACATATTGACGCCTGACATAAGCACCGTCATAAAGGCGAAGGAGACGGCCGACAGGCCACGCGCGGCCTCGCCGAACCGCAGCTTCAGATAGCCGGGAACGGAGTGTGTCCTGGAGATGTAGTAGAAGGGCATCATCACGATGCCAAGAAAGAGCATCGCTGGAATAGCGCCAATCCAGTACCAGTGGGTAGCCAGAATGCCGTACTGGTAAGCCGCGCCGGCCCACCCCATCAGCTCCAGCGACCCGAGATTGGCGGAGACAAAGCTAAGACCGGCGATCCAGGCAGTCATCTCACGACCAGCGAGAAAGAACTCTTCGCTAGTATTCGTCGAACCCTTCACGTAAAAGCCAATGAAGATAACCAGAGCGAAGTACAGAACCAGGATGAACAGATCTACCGGAGCAAGATGCGCGAGTCGGCGATCCGTTATATGTAGAGCCAATGCAAGAAATGCTGTTGTCATCAAACCGTCTCATTTTCTAAAACATGACTCTTGGCTGCTATCTTCCGCAACTGCACGAACGTATCCTGGAGATTCACGGGTTGTGAATTGCCCCCGCCAAATGCGAAGTACAGAGGCGCTCGTCCTCAAGCGACTTTGCGCTATGGTGAAGTGATTGTTCTACAGTTATTATTCCCCGTTTTGTTGCCTCCGGTAAACCGCTTCACATTGTTGCTTGGAGCAAAGATCAGGAGTTGCGTCGTTCTGAACCAACCGAGTAAATCGCCTCAGGACAGAGGCTGAGGAAGCAGGATGCCGGGGATTATCTCGAGACCGACAGCGATTGCTCCCCATAGCACGGCGCTGTCCCCAAGCGTAGCGACAGCAATCCTGGTCACGGCGAACTCACATCGCTCAAGCTGCTTCTGTACGGAACTCAACAGAACCGGATGGCTGCCAACCTCTCCACCCAACAGAATCAAGCCCGGATTCAGGATGAGAGAGAGGTTCACGATGATGTCGGATACGATCGCGGCGCGATGTTGAATGATCTTCTTCGCTTGAGGATCGCCCGCCTGAGCCAGATTCAAAATCCCTCGAGCATCCATCTGCCGCGAAGCCGAGGTCGCGTGGCCCCGCGGCTTGGCGGTAGCCTCGTGCCAGCTTTTGAGAATTCCAGAGCTGGTCAAGACCGTCTCGAGCTCGCCAAACTCGTGCAAGGTGGGATATCTGCGCGAAACATGCGGCAGGCGAAGGTATGCGATCTCGCCGGCCGACCACTGCGCGCCATGGTGAA
>Ga0209624_10000295_pt1 | contig 44425 bp, 36 predicted proteins | sample JacPinW_OM2H0_O1_FD_188565 | JGI IMG/M metagenome (GOLD analysis project Ga0209624, IMG submission 188565) | Forest soil microbial communities from Algoma, Ontario, Canada - Jack Pine, Ontario site 1_JW_OM2H0_O1 (SPAdes) (version 2) | ecosystem: Environmental > Terrestrial > Soil > Boreal...
AGGGCATCAGCGGGCAAGTGGTCGCTCTCGACGATCCGTTCGGGAATCTTCTTACGGACATTCCGAGCGATGACTTCAAACAATTGGGCTACAAAGTCGGCGACAAAGTGACCGTCAAAATTGACGGCAAGCCCTACACCATGCCGTATGCGAACACGTTTATGGATGTGCCGGTCGGCGAAATGCTGTTGTATGTGACTTCGCGCGAGCGAATCGGGTTCGCAATCAACCAGCGTGACTTTTCTAAAGCCTATAAGATCACGCCGCCAGTGGCTGTATTCATTCCGCGAAAGTAATTTGCGCGCAGCTTGCGGCGAGATTCGCGGTAACTCGCTGAACTGCACGGGCCAGTTCCAGACGCTGTTGCTTTTTCTTCCGCGAGGCATCCAATATGAATAAGCGCAAAATGCGAAGAACAGTACGCAGTCATATTGAAAGGTGAATCATGCGAGAAGCAGTGCTCGTAAGTTCAGTGCGCACGGCGGTCGGCAAGGCCCCGAAAGGCACACTTCGCTCCACGCGCCCGGATGATTTGGCGGCGCTCGTGATTAAGGAAGCGATCCGGCGAGCGAACGGACTTGATCCGCGGGAAGTGGAAGACGTCATCCTCGGTTGCGCGATGCCGGAAGCCGAGCAGGGAATGAATATTGCTCGAATCGCGTCGTTGCGCGCGGGGCTGCCTGTTGAAACGTCGGCAATGACGATCAATCGCTTTTGCTCGTCGGGCCTGCAGGCAATTGCCATCGCTGCCGAAAGAATTATGGCGGGTCACGCCGATGTAATCGTCGCGGGCGGCGTCGAATCCATGAGCCTCGTCCCGATGGGTGGAAATAAAATCTCGCCGAATCCGTGGTTGATGGATCACTATCCCGACGCGTATCTCGGAATGGGACTGACGGCCGAGAATATCTCGAAGAAATACGAGATCACGCGCGAGCAGGCGGATGAGTTCTCGCTCGCGAGCCACAAGAAGGCGCTCGCCGCCATTGCCGCAGACAAATTCAAGGATGAGGTCGTGCCCGTCGAGGTCACGTTTACCGAAGTTCCGTCGGGGAATGGGAACCGCACGAAGACAACGAAAGTATTATTCGAAACGGACGAAGGTCCTCGCTCGGACACGTCGCTTGAAGCGCTCGCGAAATTGAAGCCGGCGTTTCATGCGCACGGCGTCGTTACGGCTGGAAATAGCTCGCAAATGAGCGACGGCGCCGCGGCGACCGTGGTGATGAGCGCCGAACGCGCCCGCGCGCTAAAAATTGAGCCGATCGCGCGGTTTCGCGCTTTTGCGACAGCAGGATGTCCGCCGGAGGAAATGGGCGTTGGGCCGGCTTATGCGATTCCGAAGGCGCTCAAGCTGGCAGGACTTCAGCTCCGAGATATTGATGTGATCGAACTGAATGAAGCATTCGCGGCGCAGGCGTTGGCCGTTGTGAAATTGGCGGGCCTCGATCCGAGCCGCGTGAATCCAAATGGCGGAGCGATTGCGCTCGGCCATCCGCTCGGTTGCACGGGCGCAAAGCTGACGGCATCAATATTGCGCGAGCTTGAGCGCCGCAAGGAGCGATACGGCTTGGTGACGATGTGCGTCGGCGGGGGAATGGGCGCGGCGGGAATTATTGAACGGGTCGCCTGAGCGCTCGCGCTGTTAGACGTGCCTAGTGGCTGTTTGCGGCTGGCGCGACTTCGACGAGCGCTTTGAGACGTTCCAAATCGTGTTGAAATTTCTTTTTTGCTGCTGATGTAATGAATGGTTCGAAAGACTGCGACAATTTCCCTTGAAACGTCGTTTGCGCGTCGACGACGACGTGCGTTGTTCCGTTCATTTCTGACAGCCGGTACTTAGCTTCCTCTGTGAAACTAGTCGTAGGATCCCCGAACGATACGATCTCAATTCCGAAGCGTCGATCAGGCACAATTTCCGTCACTGTAATCGTTAGATTCGTCGGCGAGGCCTGATCTCTGCCGATCTCGACTGCTCGAAAGCGATCGCCAATGCGTTCGGCATCACCCGCGGGCGAGATTCGAGTGATTTCGCTGATTCCTCCAAACCATTGCTCCATCAATTCCGGTTGCGATATCCACCGGAACACGTCAGCGGCTGGACGATTGATATCAATTGCGCTCGAAACGTGGCCGCGGCCGGGCCGAAATCTTGCAAGCATGAGGAGTCCGATCGCAAGCGAGGGGATGCCGATGGTCACAATTGCGATGCGGATTATCCATTTCACGTCCGAGTTGTAGGCGAAAACTGGAGAGAAGTCACGAGCCTTATTATCGAGAAATAAGGCAACGAAACGCTCGTCCTGTCGAAAATATTGCCGATGATGAATTGGCTCCGGGAGGCAGGAGCCTCCCGGCTCTGAATAAGATTTTTTTCTGCGTTTCCCGATTTTAGAGCGGGCCGGAAGCTTCGGAACTGAACGCAATGCGGAGCCGCGATCACGACCTGTCCTTCGGGGCGATTGCTCGCGACTTCTCTTCGCTGTACGATTGTTCTTTACGTATTCATCCTTTCCCGCTGCTTCAGCACGAAGTGAAGGAGAAGAGTTAATGGCCACTTCCACCGTTTCTCAAAATCAGTTGCGCGGCGGCGCGTTCCTGATCACTTCGTGCCAACCCGAGGATGTCTTCACTCCCGCCGATCTCTCCGACGATCAACGCTTGATCGGCCAGACCGCCGAAGAATTTGTTGCCAACGAAGTGCTTCCCGTGACTTCCGAGCTTGAGCAGCACAAAGAAGGCTTGATGGCGCAGCTTCTGAAGAAGGCGGGGGAAATTGGTTTGCTCGGCGGCGCGATTCCGGAGGCTTACGGCGGTGCCGGCCTCGACAAAGTTTCCGCGACGGTGCTAGCCGAGAAGCTCTCTGCTTATGCATCGTTTGCAGTGACGCACGGCGGGCACGCCGGCATTGGAACGATTCCCATCGTTTATTTCGGAACGCCGGAACAGAAGAAGCAATACCTTCCGAAGATCGCGAGCGGCGAATTGATTTCGTGTTACTGCCTTTCCGAACCGCAAGCGGGTTCGGACGCGCTCGCGGCCCGCACGCGCGCCGTGCTTTCGCCCGATGGCAAGAGCTGGATTCTAAACGGCCAGAAAATGTGGATTACGAACGGCGGCTTCGCCGACGTGTTCATCGTGTTCGCCAAAGTCGACGGCGAGAAGTTTTCCTGCTTTATCGTGGAGCGCGGTTATCCGGGATTTTCGGTGGGCGCAGAAGAAAAGAAAATGGGAATTAAAGGCAGCTCGACCGTGCCGATTTTTTTCGAGAATTGCGCTGTTCCGAAAGAAAATCTGCTTCACGATATCGGCCGCGGGCACATCGTCGCATTCAACACTTTGAACGTCGGGCGGTTCTCGCTCGGCGCCTATTGCCTCGGCGGATCGAAGAAAGTGCTGGAAGCCTCATCGAAGTATTCCAAGGAGCGCACAGCATTCGGCAAGCAACTCCGCGAATTCGGATTGATTCGCGCGAAGCTCGGCGAAATGGCGATTCGAATTTTCTCCGTCGAGTCCATGATTTTCCGCTCTGCGGGAATGGTGGATGCTGCGGTTGCATCGCAAGAGGCCGGAACGGATAAATCGCAGCAGGCCATGCAGGTGCTCGAAGAATACGCGATTGAAAGCTCGATCAGCAAAGTATACGGAAGCGAGACCGTGGATTACTGCGTGGATGAGGCCGTGCAAATCTTTGGCGGCTACGGCTTCCATGAAGATTATCCGGTTGCGCGCGCGTACCGAGACAGTCGAATCAATCGGATTTTTGAAGGCACAAACGAAATCAATCGCATGCTGATCATTCAAATGCTGATGAAGCGCGCGATGGGCGGCGTCCTGCCGCTGATTCCCGCCGCCATGAAGCTTGCGGAGGAAGTGATGGCCGGGCCTTCGCTCGAGGAGCCGCCCACAGGGACATTCGCCGAGGAAGAGCGCGCGCTCGCGCAGGCGAAGAAATCGTTTCTGCAGGCTTCCGGGACGGCGATGCAAAAATTCCGCGAAAAGCTTGCCGAAGAACAGGAAATCGTCGCCGCGCTCTCGAATATCGTGATGGAAATTTACGCAATCGAGTCGGTTTTGCGACGCGCGCAAAAGGCTCAAGCTGCGAAAGGCGAGGCAAGCACCGCGGCGATGACGGCCGCCGCGCAAGCTTTTATATACGGCGCGAGCGATCGCGTTGAGAAGGAAGCGCGGACGGCCCTGGTCGCAACGCTTCAGGGCGATATGCTGCGGACGCAACTCGCTGTGCTCAAGCGCTTCTCGAAGCGCGAGCCCGTTGATGTGATCGCGCTGCGCCGGCGTGTCGCGGACGCGGTTCTGGTACAAGATCGCTATCCATTTGAGGGCCGGTAGACCATAGGAAGTTGGTTCCGTTGTGACGCAACTCCTGCACTAGTAGTAGTGGGCTAGAAGTGCGCAGGTAAGTGTCCCGCTTTGGTAAGTTCTTTCTTCCCGATTTGCGTAGTTTTCCCATCTTGTGCTTTTGGTGACTTGTGTTTTCAATGCCTTAGCCACGAGTCTTTTGGCGCTTGCCGTGCATCCAAAACAGCGAACCTAAAAGAGGCAATTAACTAGGCACATGTCCACTCAAGAGCTTGGGAACAAACAAAAACTGAAGCGCGCGGCTTGGTGTGCGGTTGGAATCATTCTCGTCCTGCAGGTGTATTTCGTACGCGAGCTGCTGGCGGCGGAGCTTCTTTTCGGAATCGGCTTTGCTGTTCTGTTTTTTATCGGCGCGATTGCTTATGCAATCGGACGAATCGGCGAACGTGGTTGGACGTGGGCGGAATCTGGAACGCGCGCTCTTGCACCAATAACCCGGCGGGGATTGAGCGCGCTCGAAGAGATCAGTAGAAAGCCATTCCGCCATCCACGTTCAGAGTCTGCCCAGTAATCGCGCTGGCTTCATCTGAAACGAGGAACACGGCCGCAGCGGCGATCTCTCCTGCCGTCTGTGGCCTTCCTTGCAATATCCCCTCTAAAAATTGTTTAAACATTTGAGCCGGGTCGCCGTGGAAATATTCGGCTAACTCGCGCCCGAGTTCCTGCGACATGCGCGTCTCGGGCACGGGCCCCGGGCTCAACGCATTCACGCGCACGCCTTTTCGCGCGGCTTCGGCCGCGAGAGTTCTCGTCAATCCCGCAAGCCCAGCCTTCGACGAGGCGTAGGGGCTGTTTAACGAAAAGGGGACTTTTCCCGACGCGCTCGTAATATTCAGAATCGAGCCGGACCCGCGCGCGTACATTTCGGTGAGCACGAGACGACAGAGCAGAAAAGGGCCGCGCAAGTTCGCGGCCATGACGGCGTCCCAGTCGCTCGGAGCTATTTGCTCCACAGGCTTGACCGGGCCATAAATGCCTGCCGCGTTTACGAGTATGTCTACCGCGCCAAACTTTTCGCGCGCTGCCGTCACGATTTTCTCGCAACCGGATTCTGTACCTACGTCCGCGGAGACAGCCCAAGCTCGCCCTCCGGCCTTCTCGATTTCTGCCGCCACGCCACGTACTTCGTTTTCGCTTCGGGCAGCGACGAGTACGGCAGCGCCCTCCTTCGCGAATCGAAGTGCTATGCCCCGCCCTATGCCTCTGCCACCGCCGGTCACAATCGCCACTCGGTCTTTTAGGAGCATCCAGTCCCCCTGCGAACACGCATCATTGGCACGAAATAGATGAATCCCGATACATCGAAGTGACGCAGAATATCATCGAAATACTGTCGCCGAAAACGCGGTGGCGGGAACTGGGCACTTCAGTTAAAATGATAGCTCTGAGGGAGATACATTTGTCGTTAACCCAGATTCAAGGGACCGCGACGGGCACGAAGACGCTGGTGCGGGTCCGGCCGCGTGGCTTCTGCGCGGGAGTGGTACGGGCGGTGGATATCGTTGACTTGGCGCTCGAATTGTATGGGCAACCAGTCTACGTTCACCACGAAATCGTCCATAACCGCTACGTCGTAGACCAGTTGAGGCGGCGTGGCGCGATTTTTGTCGAGTCGATTGGCGAGGTGCCAGTGGGCGCGGTACTTGTTTTTAGCGCTCATGGGGTACCGCCTCGCGTTCGCGAAGAAGCGACCGAGCGCAAGCTGCGCGTCATCGATGCTACTTGCCCGCTGGTTACCAAGGTTCACCTTGAGGCGCTCAAGTTTGCGCGCGAGGGACGCACGCTCGTGCTCATCGGCCATAAGGATCATCAGGAGATTGTCGGCACGTCGGGCGAGGCGCCGGAACGCACGGTGGTCGTCGGCAGCGTTGACGAAGTGGATCAACTCGAAGTTCCAGACCCGAACAAGCTGGCGTTTTTGACTCAGACGACGCTTTCGCTCTACGACACGCAGGAAATCGTCGCGCGGCTACGCAATCGCTTTCCGACCATTGTGGGCCCAGCTTCGGACGATATTTGTTATGCGACGCAGAACCGGCAGGAAGCTGTCGAAGCTTTGACGCGCGAAGTGGATCTGATTCTTGTGGTGGGTTCTGCGAATAGCTCGAATTCGAACCGGTTGGTCGAAGTGGCAAAGCGCGCAGGTGTGGCGTCCCGCTTGATTGAAGACGCCAACGACATTCAGCAGGATTGGCTTGAAGGCGTTAAAAACCTCGGGCTGACAGCCGGCGCTTCAGCCCCTGAGGTACTCGTCGAACAGGTGAGCCAGCGTTTGGCAAGCTTGGGCTACACGAACCAGCGCGATCTCGACCTTATTCGCGAAGATGTGCGCTTCACTTTGCCGCCGGAACTTACTGTTAAGCAGGGAACTGCCCGCTAAGCGTCACCAAGCGGGGGGCCGGCAGCGACGGACCAAACTCTCCGAGGGAGATTAAGCGTGGCTGTCAAGATCACGCGCCAGCCGGATAAGATTGCCTTGTTGGGCGCTCCGACGAGTGCCGCCGCGTTATCGCGCGGTCACGAGCGCGCGCCTGCCGCTCTCCGCGCGGCTGGATTGGTCGAACGGCTGCGCTCGGTCGGCTACGAGGTGATCGATCACGGCGATGATCCCGTTCAACTCTCCGAAGCTGATTCCGATAGTCCTCGCGCCAGAAATCTACCGCGAATCGTGAAATCGCTCGAAGCCTTGCGCCCGCGCGTGGAAGCCGCGGTGAAGTCGGGCGCGCTTCCCATCATTCTTACCGGTGATTGCACATCGGCGGTAGCGACCGTCGCCGGCGTACGCCGCTATTTCCACAACGTCAGCATGATTTATTTGGATCGCGATGCGGACGTCAACATCCCTGCGACCACGCCTTCGGGCTGCGTGGATGGAATGGTCGTTGCGCATTTAACCGGCCGCGGCGCTGCGGAGCTCGTGCGATTCTGGGGCGAGCCGCCGCTTGTGCGCGACCCGGATATCGCCCTGTTTGGCGTCGAGCGTCTCGACCCGCCGGAAGAAGATCTCCTCCGGCGTGTGCCGATCCGCAGTTTTCACGCGTCGGAAGTGCATCAGAAAGGCGCGGCCGCGACGGCGCGAGTGGCGCTCGAACGCGTTCATGCGAGCCGCAACGAATTTATTCTTCATCTCGACGTGGATGTTATCGCGGATTTTCAAGCGACTAATTTCCCCGGTGGCAGCGGATTGACGTTTGATGAAGTGCGCGAGGCGCTGGAAGTTTTCGTTGCGGACAAGCATCTCGCGGCGATTGATGTTGCCGCCTACAATCCCGAGAAGGATCCGGACGGCAGCGGCGCGAAGCTTGTAATTGAACTTCTGACTACAGTTCTTGCGTCCCGCCGCCAGGCTCACGCTGCGCCTGCTCCCGAAGCGGCGAGCGCGGCGGCCGCCTCGGCAGCATCCGGCGCCGAAGCTAAACCCACCTCTGAAGCCGCCAGTCCCGTTCCGGCCGTTGCTGCTGGCGAAGCATGGTCGTCGGACGCGCTTGACGAAGCGGCCGTAACGTCTGACGCGCCCGAGGAAGCTTCCGGCGCAGAATCGGCTGACGATTCAACCGCGGCTTTCGATGTGCCTCAGGAAACGACACAGGAATCAATACAGGAAAACCAGGAAGCATCCGCCGCGAAGGTGCTCGAAGAGCCGGCCGCCAGGAATCCCGGCGAATCTGAAGAGCATTCCTCCTGACGCCGCAACGGTGACCTTCTCACATCTGAATGAGTCGCTCCTCCCCACATAGTTCGCGCATGAAATTCCCCGCTCCAAAAATCATTATTTTCGACGTAGATGGCGTGCTCGTTGATGTCCGCGAATCATTTCATCGCACGGTAATCGAGACGGTGCTCCATTTCACCGGGAAACGCGTCAAGCCGTCCGAAATCCATGAATGGAAGAATCGCAGCGGCTTCAACGATGACTGGACGCTTTCAACCGCCTGGGTGCAATCCCTCGGCTTCAACAACACGTACGATGAAGTGAAAAAGAAATTTGTGGAGATCTACTGGGGTAAAGGCAAACCTGGCAACGTCAGCCGGGAGCGCTGGATTCTGCCGAAGAGCGAACTCCGCAGGCTGGCAAATCTTGCCGAGCTGGCGCTGTTCACCGGGCGCGTCTGCGCCGAACTCGATTACACGCTCAAGCGAGCGGGTATCCGTTCCATGTTCAAAAAAATCGTGACGGTAGAAGACGTCAAGCGCCCGAAACCTGATCCCGAAGGATTGCTCACGATTCTCGATGGTCGCGATCCCTCGACGGCGCTGTACCTAGGCGACAATATTGATGACGGCCGCGCTTCGAAGGCAGCCGCTGTGCCGTTCATCGGCGTGTTGCCGTACCGCAGTCACGCCCGGCTACAGCGTGCGCGAAGCCTGCAAGAACTCGGCGCGAGGACGATACTTGGAAATGTTCGCCAACTCGAAGGCTGGCTTCACAGACACGCGCAATAATCTCTTCGTCGTACGGGCAGTCGCATAAGTCCTCTGATTTGACCAGTTGGGCCGTAAGTACCATTGTCACTTTAGAGTTCTCCGCGGAATAATCTCACCTCAGGCTGACGAATTCGCTCGAAAATAGGAATGTTATGAGTCCAAGTCCCCGATCTGCGGCCGCGCGCGCGTTTGTTCGCAGCCTGAATATTCTGCTGAAATTCGTGCGCATGTACGATTTTGGACACCCGCGCACTACCGCGCAATATGAGATCGCGTGGAGCGAGCTTCGCGCTGCTCTCGGCCCCGATGACGAAACGGGTTTGCTGCTTTCCGCCTCAGGTGAACAGCTTCTGCTCGATGGGATTGCCCTGGAATCCGCCGCGGCGGAGAAGAGCTTCGCCAAGCTGCTCTCGACCGCTGGAATCGCCAGCATCCATTTCGCACCCAACGTGACGCAAGCGAGTCTCGCGCGTCTCGTCAAGGCTTTCCCAACGGGCGGATCGAAGCCAGACGTCCTTGCGCAGCAGTTGAAGGATGCACTTCAAGGCGATCCGGCAATTCACATCAACGAGATTTGCTTCGTGCCCGCAGATTCAGCGGTTGTCAGGGGCTCGGCTGCGGCTACGATCGCGGCTCACGCCTTCGGTACGGATGCGGAAAAGTTTAACCAGCTTTTCAATGACCCTCAGAAATTACTCCAATTGATTACGGCTGCCGACGGCCTTCGGAGCGAACGGCTAGGCTTGGACGACTCAGGCGGCGGCAATGCAGGCGGCGGCAGCAATGCAGGCGCAACGGGCGGCCGAAGAGGGAAGTCGTCGGGAGGTTCGTCGGGGGGATCCTCAGGAGGCTCCGGCGTTTCTGATACCGGAACCGGCAGCGGTGGCGGCTTGAGTCCCGGCATGCCGAACTTCGGCCTTTCATGGTTTGAATCAAGCGATGAAGCTGCGCATGAAGAAGCGTCAGCAGGCGCGCAGGTGATCACTGACGGTGATGCGAACGAAGATCCACGCGGGTCGGGTGGTTCCGGTTCCGGTAGCGCAGGATCGGGGCGTCGAGGTCGCGGTTTCGCCCGAAGTGGTGGTGGCGGCGCGCGCGCCGATCACTCTGAAGGCGGCGTCGTAATTGAGGCTGGGTTGATTGCACTTCATCAGGATGAGCTTCAGGGCATCCTGAAAATGCTACGGCACGTAGCGCGCCTCGGCAACGACAGCGATGCGGATACAGCGTCGATGGCTTTCCAATCTCGAGTCGCCAGCCTGCCCCAGCGCGCGAGATTTACGCTCACGCAAGCGCTCGCCGGAATTGCCGCGAAGGCTCCCGAGAACGCACCGGATCAATCCACCCTGCTGCGTCTCGCCGAACACGTCGCGATTCGATTCGCGCTTGAAAGTTACCAGCGCGGCGACGTCAAGGTGGATGCCGTGCGCGAGATGCTCGACGCCATGGGCGCCGAGATTGAAAGCCTGCGCAAAATTCTGACCGGCCATGAGGAAAAGCTCACGCGAGCCGGAATATCAGTAAAGACGCACTCGGAGATTCTCGCACAGCAATTCTGGAACGAGCTTCCGCCGGAAAAGCGCAACGAGGCGCTGCTCTCGCCGAACGCCTGGTGCATCCCAGCGTCGAGCATTCGCCAATCGATCGAAGCTTTGCACAAGAGTGGCGACGCGGCGACGGCAACCAGAATTCTGGAAAACTACGCCAGCTGTATCCGGAGTCCGAAGGCCGAAACGCGGCGAGCGGTCGCGCACGGCGTCGCCGAACTTGCGTCGTTCTACGGCAGTTTCGAAGACAAATTGTTTGTCAGCACGATTCGAGAGCTTGGCCTGATGCTCAACGAGGAAAGCGACTCTGAGACGCGAAGCGTCATCAGCGCCGCGTTCGTCCGCCTGGCCCAGGAGGCGGGCCAACGGCGCTCGTATACAGGACTGCAGCGCGCCATTGAAATGGTGGACTACATCGAAAATGAGCGCCCGGCTGTGGCGAAGAATCTTCGTCCGCGACTCGCGGTGGAATCCAGGCTTGCGGAATTTGTAGACGACGCGGTGAAGGCAGACAAGCTTCCCGTTGGTCTCCTTGCTTTCCTTCGTAGGATTCCGGGGCCGGCGGCTGAAACACTCGCGCAGCGATTTAGCCGCACTGGCTTCCGCCAGGATGCGGACCTTCTACTCGAAGCGATGTCGGCGCTGGGTCCCGATGCCGTCACGCATCTTCGTCAGACGCTTCTGAATGCACCTGCGCAGCAAGCGGTGGATGTAATCGCGATGCTTTCGCGCCTTGATCTTGCGGCGCTCGAAACTCAACTGCCCGGTCGCATGACCGAATGGAAGCGCTCCTCGCATGACCGTGTGGTGCGGCAGCTCGCCGCCAGCGGCGCTCCCGAGCGCGGCCATCTGATTCTCGGGATTTTTGATTCGCTCGATCCTCTCGTGCAGCCGCTCGCTCTTGATGAGATCGGTTTGGCTGGGGAGCAGGATGCGAATGCGCGGCTGATCCGAATTGCTGAAGGCGATCTGCCTTCGGGGGCCACTGCATTCTTGCAGCTCAAGGCCATCGAAGCTTTGGGGCGCCTCCGCACGCCCGGTGCCGAAAAGCTGTTGAGGCGCATCGTGGAAGGAAAGCAAGTTTGGCGATGGACGTTCCCGAGCGAGTTGCGAATCGTGGCCGCTCAGGCGCTCGAAAAGATTGATCCGGACTGGGCCAAGCACTTCCTGCCGAAGAGCGGTCTCAGCGTCGCGGAGCTTGCCATTCAGCCACTGGATATCGAGGTCAATTCAAATGTCATGCGGCAGCGGCGCTATGCGCGCTTGCGCCTCGAACGGCCTTTGTCTGCCGAAACGATGAACCTCAAGGAAAATTGCGGCATTGAAATTCCAGAAATGAATCTTGGCGGCGGCGTGGCGGTGAGCGATCAGGCGCTGCATCCCGGCACCATCGTATCGCTGCGCATGAGTGCCGATTCGAAGCCGGTTCGCGCTCAAGCCATCGTCCGCGATGCAAACATGCATGCGCGCGCTTTCGAAGTCATAGATATTGACCTGGAAGAGCGTGCACGGCTGCGCAAGTTGCTCGTGCAAATTGGAAGCGTATTGAAGGCGGCGTCATCGGATAACCGCGGTCGAAATCGCGGGCGGACAATTCTCAGGACGTCTTCGCAATAGTTTTTGGATCATCGATTCTTAGTATTAGTTCTTGTTTGAATGTCTGGCCGAAAGGCGACGGCTAAAGTTGTACGATTCAAGCTTTTACTGAGGCGTGACCATAAAGCTTTTGGCTTGGGAATATGGTCACCTTCGTGTCACCTCGTGTCCCGCATTCCCAGCCCAAGCCAAGTGCCTAATTGCGATTGATGAGGTGATGCTCAATGACTTCTGACCCCTCCAAGAGTTATGGCGGGCACGCGCCGTCCGTTAGTGCCGATCCCAAGGACCGCCGCAAGTCGCCGCGGTACCCGATCATTGCGGAAGCTCGCTTCACCGATCTTAAGACGGAAACCGAATTTAAAGCTCGAGTGTCAGAACTGAGCCTGGACGGCTGCTATCTCGATTTTCTCAACCCAGTTCCGCAGGGATGCGCCCTGAAGCTGCGGATCTTTAAGGATAGTGGTGTGGTTGAGACCGATGCGCGCGTCGTCTACATCCACCCCGGAATGGGTCTTGGCATTCAGTTTATCGATACCCACGAAACGCAGCGGAAGATTCTTGAACGCTGGATTGAGGAACTAAAGGCTTCGGGCTGACGTTCGCCCAACAGGTTGCGAACAAAAGCATAATCGCGGTCATCCCGAGCCAAGCGAGGGATTCCTCTTGGTTTAAATACACGCGAAGAGGGATTCCTCGTCGCTTCGCTCCTCGGAATGACTGCCATTTTAACGTTTTCCGCAGCCTTGCAAGCAGCATGAAATTGGCGCAGCTACTTACTGTCCGAGAGGTATTTCTCCGGCAAGCTGTGCCCTGGTGTCTCGTCTTCCCAGTAAATCGTCACAATCCACCAGCGCGTTCCGTCAAAAAATAATTGGAAGCTGTTCACACCGCGTGCGAACGGCTTCTCGCCTTTTGCGTGCCGGGATTCGTAGGTGCTCCAAACTTCAGCCATGTGATCCCAGGATTCCACGCGATTCGCGATGGAAACTTCGAAGAAGCCTTCCTTCGCGAAGGCAGGCGTGGCGCGCTTAGCGTAATCTTCCGGGCTCATTTCTCGGGAATTAATATTTCCCTTAGCGTCGCGCCAACTGGGAATGAGCCTCGCGCCGGTGAAAAATAACGAGTTGAAGCGATCCCAGTCGCGCGGTCCGGCCGGCCCGGAAATCACGTCATAGACGGCGGCCAGGATGTGCTCTACCGAGTCAACGTCCTTGGCCTGAGCCTGTGGCGGCGTGGGTGCGGCTGGAGAAGCACTTGGCGCAGCTTGTGGAGCTTGAGTCTGTGCCCGAGTACCAACGGACATTCCCATCAACAGGGCAAGCGCGACAACTCCGGAGAGCGCATGGCGGTTCATCATCTATACTCCTCCTGATTTTAAAATATCTTAGTGAGCAGTGAATCAGCACACGCGAACCACGTAATTTGACGCCGGAACGTCCTCCTCGTGAGCGTAAGTTCGGCGAAAAACGCGCCAATTCGAAATCGGCAACTTGTGACAAACGTTCGCGGCCTAGCCGGGTATGCCCATACCGCACGGGCCATTCTTGAGTCTGAATGCGGGCGGACGTACTCTAATGGTTCCGACTCCTCAGTGAGGTTAAGGGGGAAAGATGTCTTCTCAACCTGTGCCAAGTGCACTCAATGCTAGCACCCAAGCATTCCCGGTCCTTACCGACGCTCAAATCAATCGAGTTCGCTCGGTTGGCAAGCCTCGGCGCGTCGAAAAAGGTGAAATTCTGTTTGAACCCGGCGACACGAACATTCCTTTTTTTGTTCTCCTCTCGGGAAGCATGGATATAGTGCAGCCGGATTTTAACGGGGAACGCACTGTTGCAGTGCACGGTCCGGGCGAGTTCACCGGCGAGATGACCATGATTTCTGGGCGGCATTCTCTTGTACGCGGCCGGGTCACCGAGGCCGGCGAATTCCTGGAAGTGAGTGGAGACAGTTTGCGCTCGCTCGTCGCAAGGGATGCCGAACTGAGCGAGATTTTCATGCGAGCGTTTATTCTCCGCCGCTTGCAACTCGTGAGTCGCAATCAGGGGAACGTCGTTCTGTTGGGCTCGCGTCATTCGGCCAACACGCTTCGTCTCCGTGAGTTTCTGACCCGCAATGAACATCCGTATACCTATGTGGACCTCGATGTAGACAAGTCTTCGGAGGAGCTTCTGGACCGCTTCAATGTGAAAGCGGAAGAGATTCCTGTGGTCGTCGTTTGCAACGCTCGTTACGTCCTCCGAAATCCCTCGATGCAGCAAGTAGCCGATGCGATTGGTCTCAACAGCGCGGTTGATCAGTCGCTGGTCCGCGATTTGGTCATCGTCGGCGGTGGACCTTCCGGCCTTGCGGCTGCGGTTTACGCCGCATCAGAGGGCTTGGACGTACTTGTGATTGAGGAGGCGTCACCCGGCGGACAAGCGGGATCAAGTTCCAAGATCGAAAACTATTTGGGTTTCCCCACCGGGCTTTCCGGTCAGGAATTGGTGGCGCGCGCTATCGCGCAAACGGAAAAATTTGGCGCCAAAATAATGGTGGCGCACAGCGTCGCCCGGCTTGATTGTGCAAGGCGCCCTTACAAAGTGATTCTGGACAACGGCAACAAAATCGCGGCGCGTTCCGTGGTAATTGCCAGCGGCGCGCAATATAACAAGCCGCCCATCTCAAATCTCCAGCAGTTCGAAGGGGCAGGAATCTACTACGGCGCGACCTACATGGAATCGCAATTATGCGAGGGAGAAGACGTTGTCGTGGTCGGGGGAGGGAACTCGGCCGGGCAAGCCGCGGTCTTCCTCTCGCAAACCGCGCGAAAGGTTTATATGTTGGTGCGCTCCGGCAACTTGTCAGACAGCATGTCCCGGTATCTGATTCAACGAATCGAAGAAAATCCAGGCATTGAGCTGCATTTCAAGACAGAAATCGTCGGCCTCGAGGGTGATGCTCAGCTTGAGCGTGTCACGTGGAAAGACAAGGCGACCGGCCAAGTTTCCGTCCACAATATTCGGCACGTATTCATCATGGCCGGGGCGTCGCCGCGAACCGAGTGGCTCAAGGGCTGCCTTGCGCTCGACAACAGAGGCTTCATTCTCACCGGCCGCGATTTGAATGGTGCTGCAGCACCGACGTGGAAGCTCTCCCGCTCTCCGCAAATGCTGGAGACCAGCCTTCCCGGAATATTTGCAGTGGGTGACGCTCGGTCGGGCAGTGTAAAGCGGGTGGCCTCGGCCGTGGGAGAAGGATCGATTGCCGTCTATCTAGTCCATCGGGCATTAGCGGAACTTTAGCGCGAACGCGCCAATGGATTCAAAAACTGGGCGCAAAAGTGTCCGCGCCCAATAATGCCTTACGTCATTCTCGTTCCAGCTCTTCCGTATGATTCAAATAGCGACAGTAGATTCGAGAGCGCGAAGAGCTTTCGGACTGCGGGGCTGTAGTTGATGAGCCGGAATTCGCAGTTTTCGCGCTTTGCGGAAACGTACAGCCCCACGATCGTCCCGAGGCCTGAGCTGTCCATGTGCGAAAGATCGCGAAGGTCCAGCGTGACAGATCGTTTGTGCGGCATCGCAGCGTTGACTGCCTCTTTGAGCTCAGCAACATGTTCGAGCGTCAGCCGGCCCGAGCAGTGGAATATCACGGAATCGGTCAGCGTTTCGGGCTGTAGGATCAATTTGGAAGGGAAGTCGGAAGACACTCAATCTCCTCGTGCAATTAAGCAGGAAAAATTTAGAACATTCGCATCGTGCGCTCTTGCTCGCCTTGCCTTGCGGGCGCACCGATAGAGATCACTTTTAGAACCGAAGTCGGGTTGCTTTCTACGAACTCGCGCCAACAGCGCGATATCCGCTCCCCTTGGCCTTCTTCAGTGCTTCCATCGCTTCTTCGGTGCTGAGCAGCGGCGTGGTCTTGATCGATCGCACCGATCCTCCGGCCGCGGCTGCCATGGCGAGAGCGGCAGCATCCGCGTTTGTGGGCAGCTCGCTGATTAAAACGAGATCGTAATCGCCGAACGCCATGAAGCCGCTGATGATCTTGCCGCCGAGCTTCTCGACTGCCGGGCGAATTTGATCCAACCGGTTGACGGGATTTTTGACCAATGCCGACCATGCATCCGCCGTATAAGAAACTTGGGTGAGATAGTGTGCCATTTGCGTTCTCCTTTGAAGTGAGTGATTCAACCGCAACGAAAGATCGGAATCGAATTTCCGAACTCTATCTCTAACGTTCCGCGAAACCATACGCCTGCTGTCCTTGCGGGTCAAGTTGAGCTCTGACCGATACCCTCACCAGCGCGCAGCGGCGCGTATTTTTCATCGATTAGCGGCAAACCGGTACTGCGATCAGATGGCCGATTGGCCAGTCTTTGTTATCGAAATTTAAGGAATTCTACTGATTTCCTTGCTGCCGTACCGATGTCAAAATCGTTGTTTAGAAGGGCGGACAGGCGTACGATGCGCGAGTTAAGGGGTCCAATCTGAAAGTCCGGCCGAGGAGACAGTCTATGAATGCGTCACGTATTGCTGTCGTTTTCCTTTGCCGCGAATCTATGTTTTCCGCGCCTTCCCGGCTCAGACAACTCTACGGCGAACAGTCGCTTCGGGGTATGTCGGCAAAAACGTAATTTCGCGTCTGCGCCGGTTCAGTGGCGGACTGTTCCACGCGCAGACTCTCGCCGTTCACGTGGGGCCGTTGACGGCGGGCCATTAAATCCCCGGAAAGGACATGTCACTTATGTCTTTGCCGATGCACGTCAGCGTCGCGGACAGCAAGAAAAGAAAAAAGAAACGACTGCGCAAACGGTGGCAGATCCTAATCGTTTGGCTCGTCAGTTTGACGGTTTGCGGAGTGGTATGGATGATGATTTTCGATGTTTTGGGGGACGACATATACCGCGCCACTGAGAACTCAATATTTGGCGGGATTATTTTCAGCACGCTTGCGATGATCGTCGCCGTGGCCTTAACGATCGGTATTCTAGATAGTCGCGGCCATATGTGAAGGCGCGGGGAAATGTGGCTGGACCCGCCAAGTAGTCGAGTCGAGCTTGCCATCGATGCTTGAGGAATTTGAGACCGCTGGATTCCCTGCCTGACTCCCGTAGTTTCCTCTGAAATTCACGAGAATTCTGGTTGGGAATTACTTCCGCTTCCTCCATTTGATTCGTTCGCCGCCGAGATGGCAGCTTTGTCTTATTTCGCTGTTATCAGTGTGCTCGTTGTCGCAATGCACTGCCAATTGGTGTTGAGCTTAATCCAGGTGTCGACGAAGCGTTCGCGGCGTATGTATCGTTTCCCCTTCTCTGTGCCCTTTATTCGAAACACTCCGGCGACTACGGCGACATTTTCATAGACTTGTATATTGCTTTGCTCGGTTACCGCTTCAGATGGCTGATAGTCAGGCGACTTAATACTCGCGAGGAATTCGCCCTTGGAGGAAACGCTACCGTCGATATCGACGGATAAAAATGTGTTTGCCAACAGCGCGCTCAACGCTTTGGTGTCTTTTGTTTCCAAAGTGCGATTCCACAAATTCTCAAGCGCAAGAACGCGTGCACCCTCATCGCTCACGCTGTTTTGTGTCGCCGCTGGCGACGCGACACTGAACAGCAATATCGCTACAGATACAGAAATCCTTCTCATGGTTTACCTCCGGACAGTCCGCCGAGATTCCTCAGACTAGTCATAGCGTAAAACAGAAATGCGGTCTGAAACGCACTTCCGCAACTAGATTTCTGACGGTGTACTAGATGCAGACAACCTGTACATTGCAGTAATCACCTGGGATTCGTACACTTACAGGAATTAGCCCGGGTGGCGGAATGGCATACGCGGGGGACTTAAAATCCCCTGACGCTCACGCGTCGTGTGGGTTCGACCCCCACCCCGGGCACCAGCGCCATAGGCGGTTCTGCATTGTCACGGGGCCGGAACCGTACACCTAATTTTCTGCCGACGCCGCTCACTGCGCATTTTACTCCGCTAGGCGCACCTCGAACTTCAGCTCTCCGCAAAAATGCACATCCCTGAAATTTCAATTCGGGAGCCGCGTTCCCAATTTAGCTCAGTAGATTCCTAGTTCGTTCCATATCCCCCCTGTTTTCATCGCAATTTCCATTTCAAATGGGAGCTACAAATGCCTAATGCAGACGGCCGGTGTTGAGGCAGCGCGAAGAGCGCGCCTTCAGCCGATTCGAAAATACATCCCTGATTTGCGAATGCCATTCAAATTGCTGCCCGAAAGAGAGACAAGATGAAAAAGTTAGCTTTGCGAAGCTCCATGGTTGTCAGCTTGTCTGTACGGTTTGGCCGCATCATCTTGCTCTCCGCGTTCTTTATCGCGCCTCTCGCCCAGGCCGCGTTTGCGCAGGTCGCGCCTCCGCTGGGCACGACGCAGAGCTTCGCAGTACTAGGTAGCTCGACCGTCACAAATACCGGCCCCACGGTCGTGACCGGAGATTTGGGAGTTGATCCTGGCACGGCAATCGTCGGGTTCCCTCCAGGGACTGTCGTCGGCGGAACAATTCATGACGCTGATGCGGTAGCGCTTCAAGCGCAGACCGATAACACCACCGCATACAACAACCTGGCATCCCAGTCGTGCACGTCCAATATTTCAACAGATCTCGGCGGCCTTACCCTCGTGCCGGGCGTCTATTGTTTTTCGTCTTCAGCACAGTTGACGGGCGCGCTTACTCTCGACGCTGGCGGCGACGCGAGCGCCGTGTGGATCTTCAAAATAGGCAGCACTCTCACGACCGCTAGCAATTCGTCCGTGGTTCTGATCAATGGCGCTCAGCAATGCAATGTCTTCTGGCAGATTGGCAGTTCGGCAACGATCGGCACTACCACAACTTTCGTGGGAAATATCTTCGCGCTCGCCAGCGTCACTCTCACCACCGACGCGACTCTCTCCGGCAGAGCTCTGGCACAAACTGGCGCAGTTACAATGGATTCCAACGTAATCTCAATCTCCACTTGCTCTGTTCCGCCAGTCCCACCCACGGTCGGCAAGACTTTCAGCCCAGCCACAATCACAGCTGGCGGTAGCTCCACGCTGACGATTACCTTGAGCAACTCAAACGCCACAGCCGCTAGCCTTAGCGCTGCACTCACGGACACATTGCCTGCTGGCGTGGCGATCTCGGGCGCTGCCAGCACAACTTGCAGCGGCGGAACAGCCAGCGTCGGCACATCGAGCGTGACGCTGACGGGCGGTTCAATCCCCGCCAACGGCTCGTGTGATTTGACAGTTGACGTGGTCGCAGCCAGCGGCGGGAGCTACATCAATTCCATCGCTACCGGTGCCTTGCAGACCACCAACGGCGCCAACGTTGCGCCGGCCGTAGCAACTTTAACTGTGAATTCTCCTGCAATGGTTCAGCCCACGATCGGCAAAGCTTTCACTCCGGCTACGATCAACGCTGGCGGTACTTCGACGCTTGTTATTACTTTGTCGAACGCGAGCGCCATTCCTGCCGTCCTCACCGCGCCGCTTGTTGACACCTTGCCGAGCGGTGTCGTGATTGCGGCGACGCCGACGCCGGCCACCACTTGCATCGCTGGAGTTGTCAGCGATACCACTTCGACGCTCACTTTGACAGGCGGCACAATTCCAGCCGATGGTTCCTGCACGGTGACGGCTACCGTGACTGCAGCCGCGGGAGGCAACTTTCTCAATTCGCTGGCAGCCGGAGCTTTGCAAACCTCAAATGGAAATAACGCCGGTGCAGCCATCGCAACGTTGACGGTCAACGTGCCCGCCGCCGTAACACCGACGGTCGGCAAGGCCTTCACTCCAGCCACGATCAATGCGGGCGGAACGTCAACGCTAGTGATTACGTTGTCGAACGCGAGCACCGTCGCCGCCACTCTCTCCGCGCCGCTCGTTGACACGATGCCCAGCGGTGTGGTGATTTCGGCGGCGCCTGCGCCGAGCACCACCTGCGCCGGCGGAGTTGTTAGCAACACCACTTCGATGCTCACTTTGACGGGCGGCACGATTCCAGCCGCCGGTTCATGCACTGTGACGGCAACCGTAAGCGCAGCCGCGGGAGGGAACTACGTAAATTCGTTGGCTGCTGGCGCTTTGCAAACGAACAACGGCAGCAATTCCGGTCCTGCTATCGCGACCTTGTCTGTTTCATCTCCGTCAGGCGTCACCCTCGGCAAGGCCTTCAGCCCGTCCACGATTACCGCCGGCGGAACTTCCACGATCACGATCACATTGAGCAACGCTGGCACCGCCGCAACATGACGGCGCCGCTGACTGATAAATTGCCGAGCGGCTTGGTAACTTCCGGCGCAGCCACCACAACCTGCGGTGGTACGCCTTCAACCAGTACGGCGTCGGTGACCTTGACGGGAGGCACGATCCCGGTCAACGGCTCCTGCACGCTCACCGTAAACGTGATCGCAGAGGTTGCTGGCAGTTATTTCAACACGCTAACTGCCGGCGCTTTGCAGACGAGCAACGGCAGCAATGCTAGCCCAGCTGTCGCGACCTTGACGGTAAATACGCCCGCCAGTATTCCGGTCACGCTGAGCAAGTCTTTCAGCCCGGGCACGATCAAGCCAGGCGGGGTTTCGACTCTTACCATCACCCTGACCAACCCGAACAACACGGTCGCCTACCTGACGGCCCCGCTCATTGATTACCTGCCGACCGGTGTGGTGGTCGCCGGTAACGGGTACACCAACTGTGGCGGGAAATACTCGGGCAATCAGGGCGCGACAACGGTGACGGTGACTGGCGGCTCGATACCGGCCAACGGCTCGCGCACCATAACCGTGGAAGTTACAGCTTCGGCTGCGGGAACCTATACGAACACATTGCCTGTCGGCGCATTGCAAACCAACTTAGGAAGCAACACGACGGCGGCAGTTGCCACGTTGATCGTGAGTGCCCCGGTGACTATTGCGCCGATCCTGACCAAATCTTTTAGCCCGAGCACGATCAAGCCCGGCGGTGTTTCGACTCTTACCATTACGCTGACGAATCCTAACAACACGGTTGCCTACTTAACTGCGCCGCTAATCGATTATTTGCCGACCGGCGTAGTAGTGTCTGGCAACGGGTACACCAATTGCGGTGGGAAATATTCGGGCAATCAGGGTTCAACCACGATCACTGTCTCCGGCGGCTCCATTCCAGCCAACGGCTCGCGGACGATAACGGTAAATGTGACTGCCACCACTCCGGGCAGCTATACCAACACGCTTCCTGTCGGCGCGCTTCAAACCAATCTAGGAAGTAACACCGTTGCGGCCTCCGCAGTCCTGATTGTTAGCGCGCCGGTCAACGTACCGGTCACGCTGATCAAGTCTTTCAGTCCGAGCACCATCAAACCGGGCGGCGTTTCGACACTTACCATCACGCTGACCAATCCGAATAACACGGTCGCCTATCTCACGGCGCCGCTAATCGATTATTTGCCGACCGGCGTAGTAGTGTCTGGCAACGGGTACACCAACTGCGGTGGGAAATACTCGGGCAATCAAGGCGCAACCACCGTCACAGTAACTGGAGGTTCCATCCCAGCCAATGGCTCGCGGACGATAACGGTGAATGTGACTGCTACTGGTCCGGGAAGCTATACCAACACGCTGCCTATCGGCGCATTGCAAACCAACTTGGGAAGTAACACCGTTGCGGCCTCTGCAGTCCTGATCGTCAGCGCGCCTGCGAACGTTCCGGTCACGCTAAGCAAATCCTTCAGCCCGAGCACCATCAAACCGGGCGGCGTCTCGACTCTTACCATCACGCTAACCAACCCGAACAACACAATCGCCTATCTCACCGCGCCGTTATTCGACTATTTGCCCAAAGGCCTGGTGGTCTCCGGCAACGGGTACACCAACTGCGGTGGAAAGTACTCGGGCAATCAGGGCTCGACAACGGTCACTGTGACCGGCGGGTCGATACCGGCCAATGGCTCGCGCACAATAACGGTCAATGTCACAGCCTCGTACTCTGGTAGCTATACGAACACGCTGCCGGTAGGCGCACTGCAAACCAGCTTAGGCAGCAATACCGCAGCCGCGTATGCAACGCTGACCGTCAAATCGGGTTACTCATACTGATTGAACTCGGCAGTCCTGCCGCAAAACAGAAACTCGTCATCCCGAGCACAGCGAGGGATCTGCGGTTCGCATAGAAAGTTCGATCGGCAGATCATTGTTTGGGCAAACGGCAAATCGTAGCGGCGGCATCTTGCCGGTGATTTTCTCCGGCGTCACTGGGCGTAAAACCGCCGGCAAGATGCCGGCGCTACGGTTGCACTCCTGCTGTCGCATTTGATTTTGTAGGGCTGGTCATAAGACCGCTGCTTTTAAGATTTTCGCCCCGCGAGCACTAAATCGGCGCATTAAGACGGGTCCTATAAGAGGCCTATTCCGTTTTCGAGCATTGTTTTTTGCCTGGTCATCCCGCCCCGGTTCGGCTAATTGACACAGCAACTCGGCGACAGTCGGATGCACCCCACTTGATGTCTCCGCCATCTAAGTACTAGCACTGCGTCGGTGTCGATGTGGCATAGACCCTAGATGAATGCAAGGAATGCGAACAACTTTGTGCGGCGGCTAAGCGTGATGTGTCCAATGCCAAAGGCTGGCAAGTTTCCGTATTTCCTCGTTCTTGCAGCCTTGCTCCTTTGCCTCGGCTGTCCACGAGCCTATGGTGACGTCGGAGTGATTCTCAATGAATCCCTGGACACCAGCATGGAGCGCATTACCGGCTCCGGCCACACCGCCGTCTATTTCTCGCGCATTTGTCCTGACTCGCCCATAAAGCTTCGGCTCTGCCGTCCGGGCGAACGAGGCTCTGTCCTCAGCAATTACATCAACCTGGGTGAAGACGAGCGGTTTGAGTGGAACATTGCGCCGCTGAGTCTGTACGTCTACGGCGTTCAAGACCCTCGATTTCGGCCAATTTTTGGCTCGCAGAAGGTCAAAGGCGTCTTGGAAGATAAATATCGTGAACAGATTTTGGGCTCCAACTGTGAAACCGAAGAATGTATCAAGAGTAATAAATCGGAATGGAGGGAGATGGTCGGCGCCGGGATGACCCGAAGTATGTACATCTTCGTTGTCACGACCACAGTTCAGCAGGATCTCGACATCATCGCCAAATTCAATGCGCTGCCAAACGAAAATCATTTCAACGGAATGACTCGCAACTGCGCGGATTTCGTCAAAGACGTGGTTAATTCGTACTTTCCCCATTCCGCGCATCGGGACCCCGTGAATGATTTCGGAATGACCAGCCCCAAGGCAGTGGCGCGGACGTTCACGCACTATGCGCTCGATCATCCCGACATGAACTTGCGCGTGATTCATTTCTCACAATTGCCCGGCACTTTTAAACGCAGCAGCGAGGCTCGCAGCGGCACCGAACAGCTTTATCATTCCAAAAAGTTGCTGATCCCCATGGTGATCTTTGCAGACTATGCATTGCCAGTCGCCGCGGCCACCTACGCGCTCACCGGCCGCTTCAATCCAAATCACGAGTTCGAAGCTCATCCGGCAGTCGAGGACATCCAGACTGGAGGGCACGTTAGCTTCGGGAAATCTGAGAAGGACGCTTCGCCCGCGGAGGATTCGCGCCCGGTGGAAACACCAGTGGTCGAGGAAGTCGTCGGCACCCCCGAGGAGTGGAAAGAATATCGCAGAGCATTCGACTCGATCGTTGACGAAGCGGTGCACGAGGAGGTCATCCCGAACCGCGGCTATCTAAAACATTTTTTCAAGCGTCTCGATGAGCAAGGCACAGCTTCTATTGATGCGAAAGGATCTGTGTGGATGGAAATCCCGGATAAGGGCGCCACATCCAAGCTGGGCGTGAGTGAAAACAATATTTTTGCCTCAGGCTCTGACTCCCACTTGGCGTACGTGCTGCTTCTCGCGCGCGTGAATCACATCTTGAGGAGCCCGAAGCACAGCCGCGAGACGATGCTCGAATTCAAGCAAGATTGGGCATTGCTCCAATACTCCCGCGAGAAAAATTCTGCCGCGGCCAGCGCCTTGCCAGCCAACTCTTCTCGCAGCGCGGCCATGCTCGCCGGCGGAAGTAACTAGATATTCCGCACGCGGCGCTTTGATTTTCATTCTTGATTTTCGTTCAAGAGCAGGTTCCTGATATCATTTGCCGTGGTGGTGCGTTCCGTGCGTATTTCGATTGGCCTTTCCTCCTCTCTCATTTCAATACTCGTCGCTTTGTGTTCGATCACTCCGATACGAACGGCCTTTGCGGTGGGCCCGTCTCTAGCTCCTCCGGTGATTGTCATCGGTTTCGTCGGCGGATTCATCAGGCACAACGATTTGGTTCACGGCGGGGTTCAGCTTGCCGCGCGTCTTCGCAAGGAATATCCGACCGGCGTATATGCGGCAGCTTACGAAAATCGCCGCGCGGATCAAGCCCATGCGGACATTCTCAAACTCCTCGATACCAATCACGATGGAAGGCTTTCATCCGACGAGAAGCAGCACGCGCGCATCATCATCTACGGGCACAGTTGGGGCGGATCCGAAACCGTCAATTTGGCGAGAGAGCTTCAGCATGACGGCATACCCGTGCTTCTCACGATTCAAGTGGATAGCGTCGCCAAGCTCGGGGAAGACGACTCGCTGATTCCCGCCAACGTCGCCGAGGCTGCCAATTTTTATCAGTCGGGTGGACTCGTTCGAGGCCGCGCCGCAATTCGCGCCGCCGATCCCAAGCGCACTCAGATCATCGGGAATTACCGTTTCGATTACAACGCGAATCCGATCCATTGCGTCGGGTATCCCTGGTACGCGATTGCCTTCGAGTACTCCCATATCGAAATCGAATGCGATCCGGCAGTGATGAATCACGTCGAGTCGCTCATCCGCTCGAAGCTTCCATAAGAATCTGCAAGCGCCCATTACGCCCGCCTCGCTCCGCGTTCAACTTGCCGTCTCCTTCGCGCGGCTGATATCGTCTGCGAATGGCGAAAATCTCCCACTTCGAATGTTCGCGATGCCGCGCAAGCATCACCGCGGGCGGGCCGCAAACGGTTTGCCCCAAATGCGCCGGTTCACTTTACGTGCGCTACGATCTCGCGCCTCTCCGTGGCTTAGCCAATCGCGAGAACATTTCTAAACATTATTTCGCAAGCGGTTGGCCTGCGATGTGGCGCTACCGTTCCGTTCTTCCGGATGCAGAGCCGGTAACTCTCGGTGAAGGTTGGACGCCGATGCTTCGCAGCCGCCGCTATCCCAATCTTTTCGTGAAGGAAGAAGGCGCGAACCCCACCGGCAGCTTCAAAGCCCGCGGCCTGGCCATGGCGGTAACGATGGCGCGCCATTACGGGCTGAAAAAACTCGCCGTGCCGTCTGCGGGTAACGCGGCCGGAGCGCTCGCTGCGTATGCTGCCGCCGCTGAAATCGAAGCAAATATTTTCATGCCGAAGGACGTTCCGTTTGCAAATTACTTCGAAGCAATTATGTATGGCGCGAACGTCACGCTCGTGGACGGCTTGATCTCCGACTGCGGACGAATCATCGCCGAGCGCAAAGAAAAGGAGGGATGGTTCGACATTTCCACGCTTAAAGAGCCTTTCCGCGTCGAAGGAAAAAAGACTATGGGCTACGAGCTCGTCGAGCAATTGGGCTGGGAATATCCGGATGCTGTATTTTATCCCACGGGCGGCGGCGTCGGCTTGATCGGCATGTGGAAAGCTTTCGCGGAACTGGAGGAGCTCGGCTGGGTCCGTCCCGGCAAGCGCCCGCGCATGATTGCCGTGCAATCGTCCGGTTGTGCTCCAATCGCGCGCGCTTTCGTGGCTGGCGAGAACGCAAGCGAGATGTGGAAAGACGCGTCCACCTTTGCCTCCGGCTTGCGCGTGCCAAAGCCCTACGGCGACTACATCATGTTGGAGATTCTTCGCGAATCAGGCGGCGTGGCGCTCTCGCTCCCCGATGAAACAATTCTCGTATCGCTCAAGGACTGGGCTCGTAACGAAGGAATTCTTTTATCGCCCGAAGGCGCGGCGGCCACAGCGGCTTACGATCACTTGCTGAGCACTGAATTCCTTACGCCGCACGATCGTGTCGTGCTTTTCAATACAGGCGCTGGTCTGAAGTATACAGATGTGACTGCTGAAGCGGCAGGCATACACAAACCAGCATAAGCGGCTAAGCGAAAGTCTAAAGATAAAGGCCTTCGGACGGATACTGCGCCAGACTCAATCGGTGCGCTCGCATGTCGTCGCCGCGAATTTCGCGCAGCGCCGATGCTACAAATTCAGCCGTTACTTTCTTCCGCCACGTCATATCGAAGTCTGTATTGTCGAGCGGCTTCGCAACTCTCGCCGCGAGCGTCGCTGCTTCAACAATCGCCTCTTCGCTCAACGTACGCCCAATCAGGGTTCGTGTTGCATCCGCAGCAACCAACGGCCGCGATGCCGCCGAGCCGATAACAATCCGCGCGTCCTCGATCACGCCATTTGCGTCCAGCCGCGCCGCTGCCGCCACTGACAGCACTGGAAAATCAAACGCTCCGCGCCGCCGCAGCTTCCAATACGTGCTCTTCCATCCATGCAGGGAATCGAGCACGACCTCCGCAAGAATTTCGTCGGGGCGTCGCGTGATGTAATGAACGCCGTCGTTGTTGTACAAATCCGAGAGCAGCACTTCACGCTCTGCCGAACGCGACACCAATTTCACGCGCGCGCCTAGCGCCATCAGCGCCGGCGCGGTGTCCGTGGATGACACGGCCACGCATTTTCGGCTTCCCGGCGCAACCCAGCACGTCACGCCGTCCTTCTTCAAGCAAAAGTTGATCGCCTTGCGCCACTCGTAGCTCTGATCGTAGTAATTGCAACGCGTATCCAGGCAGAGATTTCCGCCCAGTGTAGCCATGTTCCGAATCTGCGGCGTGGCCACTTGTGCAGCGGCCTGCGCCAGCCCTGTCAACCCGTTGCGGAAACGCGGATCTTCGGCGATGTCCGTAAGCGTCACGCACGCGCCCAGCCGCGAGCCCGCTTCGCCAAGCCGAATCTGCCTCAACTCATCCACATGGCGAAGACTCATCAGCGTTCGCGGAACTTGCTGCCTGCGCTTCATATTTGGAAGCAAATCGGTGCCGCCGGCGATCGGCATCGTCGTCGGCCCCTCGCCTTCCAAAATCCGCGCGGCTTCATCGAGCGTGCGCGGCGCGCGAAACGCGAAAAGAGGCAGCCGCATCATGAGCTGAGCACCTTCGCTTTTTCGGAGCTCGGCTTCGGCGGTCGCGGCGTGTCGTTCACCGCATTTCCGTCGCCGCCTTCCCACGGCGGCGGAACGCGCAGTGACTCCGGCCAATCCACACGCGGAAACGCGCCAGGCCCGTAACGCGGCGCGCGTCCCGCTCTCTTTTCGGCCAGCGCCTTCATCACTTTTTCCGGCGTGATCGGAACTTCGTCGATCCTCACGCCCACAGCGTCATAAACCGCATTCGCCACCGCAGGCATAATCGGCAGCAGCGGCCCCTGTCCCACTTCCTTAGCGCCAAACGGCCCGCGTGGATCGGGCTCTTCGATCAGCTCCGTGATCACTTCAGGCATGTCGAGCGATGTCGGACTCTTGTATTCCAGGATCGAAGGGAACTTGTGCACCAGCGCGTGTGAAAGTTTTTTCGGCAGCCGTCTAAATTCTTGTTCTTCCATCAATGCTTCGCCGAGGCCCATGTAAACGCCGCCCTCCACTTGCCCACGTGCCAGAGTCGGATTCAGCGCGCGGCCGATATCGTGCGCGATCCAAATTCTCGGAACCGTGATCCAGCCTGTGACCTGATTCACGACGACTTCCGCGACCGCGGCAGAATACGAATACGTCGGCGAAGGCCCGACTCCGCCGCCCTTGTAGAGTGCGGGAGATTTCGGCGGCGTGTACGAACCAACCGTGCCAATCGTTCCAAATCTTGCTTCCGCAAGACACACCGCATCTTGAAAACTCATGCGTTTCTCAGGTGCGGCCGAATCGAAAACAGTTTTGCCGGCAAACCGCAGCCGTTCCTTCGGCACCGAAAGCTTTTCTGCAACCGCATTAGAAATAATTTCCTTCGCGCGCTCCGCCGCTTGTATGGCCGCATTTCCCGCCATCAAGGTGACTCGGCTCGAGTACGAGCCAAGATCCACCGGCCCCAGATCCGTATCTCCCGTGTAGACGCGAATATCAAAAGTCTCGAGCCCCAGAATTTCCGCGACGATGCTCGCGAGCACGTCGTCCGATCCCTGCCCAATCTCCGTCGCGCCGCAAAACACCGTGACGCCGCCGCCGCGATCGAGTTTGAGCTGCACTCCCGAGTGCGGCATTTTGTTCCAGTAAATCGGCAGCCCCGCGCCCGTCAGATACGCCGAGCACGCCAGTCCCACCCCATGGCCTTCAGGCAGCTTCCGGAATTTCGCGTTCCAGTCGGAAACTTTCACCAGACGTCGAAGGCATTCAGCGAGCTTGATCGTCCCGAGGCGCATGTAATTTGCAGTCACCGCGCCAGACGATTCGACGATTCGCAATCGCAATTCCGCCGGATCGATTTTCAGTTTCTCCGCAATTTTATCGAGCTGAACTTCCTGCCCGAATCGCGGCTGCGGTGTCCCGTGCCCGCGCTTCGGCCCGCACGGCGGCTTGTTCGTAAATGTTCGGCAGCCTTGAAATCGGTAGCGCGGGATGTGATATGTCGTCGTCTGCAGCGCGCCGGTATAGAAAGTGCTCGCCACGCCGTACGATCCGTATGCGCCGCCGTCAATCAGCGTCTGCAAATGCACCGCCGTGATCGTTCCATCCTTCTTGACGCCAGTCTTGAACCTCATCATCACCGGGTGACGGCCGCGATGGCAGTAGAAGACCTCTTCGCGTGTCAAACAAATTTTCACCGGCCGATCGAGCATCACCGCGGCTTTGGAAACAACGATCTCGTGATTGAAAGGATCGCTCTTGCCGCCGAATCCACCGCCGTTCGGCGTGGCGATCACGCGAATATGCGCTGGCGGCATTTGCAGCACCTTCGCAAGCGCGCGATGCAGGTAATGCGGCGTCTGCGTGCTCGACCAGATCGTCAATTTTCCATCGGGATCTTTGATCGCCACTGAGGCGTGCTGTTCGATCGGAAGATGAGTGTTCCCCTGATAGAAAAACGTGTCTTCGAAAACTTCGTCTGCCTCTGCGAATCCCTCTTCAACGTCTCCGAAATCCAGCGCCACCAGCTTGTGAATGTTTCCCGACTCGCCGTAATCGTGAATGCGCGGCTCAGGTGTCGCGAGCGCCTCTTCCGGATCGGAAATCGTCGTGAGAATTTCATACTCGACATCAATCAAATCCAAAGCTTCGAACGCCGTCAGTTCCTCGCGCGCGATGACCGCAGCCACCGGATCTCCGACGTGCCGCACGTGACCGACGCACAGCGCCTGCTCGTCCTGGCTGACCGGCAAAATTCCATATTCGATCGGGACGTCCTTCCCGGTCAGCACCAGGTACACTCCCGGATGAGCGAGGGCGCGCGAAGTATCGATTTTTCGAATGAGTGCATGTGGATGCGGCGAGCGCAGCAATTTGCAATGCGCCATTCGCGGCAAAAAGATGTCGTCGGCGAAGCGCGTCTGGCCGGTCACTTTTGCGCGAGCGTCAACCCGCCGGCGGGGAACACCGATCACCTGCATTTTGTCGCCGTTTGCCTCCGGCGATTTTGTAGGCGACTCGGAAGAATTGTCCGGCGCGGACAACGGCTTGGACTCACCTGGCATGTGCTCTCCCGGCCATCTCGTAATTCGGCATAACAATGCTTGCTCTCATGCGCCGGCCTTCGCTTGTTCCGCGATTTTCAATACCGCGGCTTCGACCGCTTCAAAAATCTGCAAGTATCCGGTGCAGCGGCACAAGTTTCCAGAAATCGCTTCGCGAATCTCAGCGCGATTCGGATTGGGATTTCGATCGAGCAATGCCTTGGCCGTTACCAGAATCGCCGGAGTACAATATCCGCACTGCGCCGCGCCCAAGTCAGCAAATGCATCCTGCAGCGGATGAAGCCGGCCGTCCGTTCCGAGTCCTTCTACAGTCAGCACGCTTCGCCCCTCGCATTCAAGCGCCAGAACAAGGCACGAAAGCACCGCCTTGCCATCCAGCAGGACCGCGCACGCGCCACACTCGCCTAATTCGCAGCCGTGCTTTGTTCCTGTGTGCCCCATGTCCTCGCGCAGCACTTCGAGTAGCGTCTTATACGGCGCGAAAGAAACATCAGTCTCTTCGCCGTTCAGCATCATTCGGATACGCGATGTCTTTTCCGATTCAACCGGAATCAAAGCCACGTTCAATCTCCTCGTGCCGGCAACGATCGCGCGGAATCGCGGCTCGTCGCGTCTACCGGAATATATCGAGTGGGGCGCTCTTCGGTAGTCTTGAGCGCTGCCGGTCGAGACGCATTCGGCCTCGCCAGCAACCCTCGAATCAAATAGTCGGCGAATCCATCGCCTATTTCTCCAGCCGATAACGGACCCTGGGGACTAAACCAGCGCACACTCCAGTTCAATGCTCCCAATATCGCGCGGGTCGCAAGCGCTGGGTCGCAACGTACGAATTCGCCCGACCGCGTGCCGCCAGCGATGAGTTGACGCACGCCGTCCTCGTATCGGTCGCGCTTCATCACCAGACGCTTCCGCATGCGCGCCGGCAACACGCTGGTGAGAAGGTGCGCCGCAGACCCTTCCACCTCGTCCAAAACGCATCGGACGTGAGCTAAAATCACGAGCCGCAGCTTATCGGCTGCGCTTCCTCTCATTCGCCGCGCTTTGTCGAGCGCTGCAATCATCCTGTCGAGGGAATTATCCTGGCAGAAAAACAGAAGCTCATCTTTTCCGTGGAAATAGTTGTAGAGATTTGCTGGTGATAGCTCCGCCGCTGCGGCGATGTCACGCATGCCGGTTTCAGCAAACCCGCGCGTCTGGAATTCCTTTCCCGCAGCACGCAGGATCTCCAGCCGCCGCGCCAGATATCTCTTTCGAAGCGTGCCGTTTCGCGCGCTCATAATTTGTTTAGTCGGCAACCTATCCACGCGCTCAAAACACCCGCAATGCCCGCCACTCTTACCTAGGTCTACCACGCCAACCTGCTCAAGTCAAAAGAGAACTGAACGGCTGTTCAGATAACGAACGCCGGTTCATAATGGACTAGAACGGCCCTTATGATCGGCCGGAGTTAACTCGCTGCCTGGATTTGGCACGGATAAAGATGCATGATGGCGCGGACTGCCCGAGTCTGTTGGTCAATAATTATTCGAGAAGTGGAGTGCCATAATTCAACGGGAGATCACAGATGAAGCTGCCGAATTACGTATCGGGTGAATGGATAGAAGGCGCGGGCGCTGGCGACCCGCTGGTCGATCCGGTCACGGGTGAAGAGCTGGCGCGCATTTCGTCGCAAGGCATTGATGTCGACGGAGCTATCCAATACGCGCGCTCCCACGGCGGTCCCGCGCTGCAAAAGTCTAACTACGCCGAGCGGGCCGGTCTTCTCGCCAAAATCGCCGATGTTCTAACCGCAAATCGCGACGAATACTTTCGAATTTCTCTTCTCAATCAGGGCGCCAATCAAGCCGACGCATCTTTCGACGTGGACGGCGCAATTTACACCATAAAGTATTACGCCAAAATTGGCCGCGCGCTCGCCGACAAGAAAATCCTGAAAGAAGGCACTGAAATTCCGCTTTCCAAAACAAACGTTTTCTCCGGTCAGCACTTTCTTATGCCGGAGAAGGGCGCCGCCATATTCATCAATGCGTTCAACTTCCCCGCATGGGGATTCTGCGAAAAAGCTGCGCCTGCACTTCTCTCGGGCGTTCCCATCGTAATCAAGCCCGCCTCACCAACCGCTTGGTTGACGCAACGAATGGTCGAGGACATCGTGAAAGCGGGAATCCTCCCGGATGGGAGCATTTCCGTCCTTTGTGGCTCTGCGCGCGATCTCCTCGATCACGTTCGCGAAAGTGACTCGATTTCATTCACTGGCTCTGCTAGTACGGCCACCGGTATTCGCTCGCACGCGAATGTTCTGCGTCGTTCGGTCCGCGTGAATATCGAAGCCGATAGCATCAACTCGGCGATTCTTGGTCCGGATGCCGCACCGGGAAGCGACATTTTCGATCTCCTCGTCAAGGAAGTCGTTCGCGAAATGACGCTCAAGGCCGGCCAGAAATGCACCGCGATCCGCCGCGTTTTAGTTCCGCGTCAACACATGCAAACTGCTGGCGAAGCTATCGCCGCGAAGCTCGCATCGCTCACAGTCGGAAATCCACGAAATCCGGAGGTGAAAGTAGGGCCGGTGGTCAACAAGGCGCAACAAGCAGCCTGTCTAGACGGACTCAAAAAATTGAAACAGGAGTGTTCAGTTCTGTTTGGCGGCGACGAAGGATTCCAGCCGCTCGATGCCGACGCGGAAAAATCCGCCTTCGTTCAGCCGACGCTTCTTGCCAGCAAAAATGGTGTTGGCGCAAAATTCGTCCACGATGTTGAAGTATTCGGTCCTGCGGCAGCGCTGGTGCCCTATGACAGCACCGCCGACCTCATCGCCATTGCGCGCCGCGGGATGGGATCGCTTGTCGCTTCAATTTTTTCGAATGACGCAGATTTTGTTCGCGAGGTCGTTCTCGGTACCGGAGATCTCCACGGACGCTTGCTAGTCGTTGATTCATCCGTGGGCAGCCAGCACACAGGCCACGGCAACGTCATGCCAAGCTGCTTGCACGGCGGCCCCGGCCGCGCCGGCGGAGGCGAGGAGCTCGCCGCTCTGCGCGCCGTGTTGTTCTATCATCGCCGCTTCGTAGTGCAAGGCCCGCCCAGCCGCCTCGGCGACCTTGCCGCAATCTCTGCCGACTCGAGCATCCTGTACTCGTGAGCTCTTAGCGCGTCCAGAATTCTTCATTCGATCGCGTATCGCCCCAAAATTCTAATCGATACACCAAAACGATTAAAATTCCCCGTAACTCAAACAAAATAAACGATCGAGTCCATTTCTAATCGTAACAAAATTGAGCTCTCCGTCCGGCCTTGAGCCCCGCGCCAACTTGGAATATCATTTCCAAAATGGCGGATCACGGCAAGGAATCCCAGCATCACCCAATAACATATTGGATCGGCGAAGGCGGCGGCTGGCTGCTCAAGCACGTTGTCAGCGGTCTTGCCGCCACTGGCATCACTCCAAATATGTTTACATTCTTTGCCCTCGCCGTGAACGGCTGGGCCTCCGCGCTCTTCGCTATGGGACGTTTTCGCGAATCCGCCGCCGTCCTTTTCTTCGCCGGCTTCTTGGATATGGCGGATGGCCAAGTCGCGCGCCGCGTCGGCCGCGTCACTGCCTTCGGCGCATTCCTCGATTCAACGCTCGACCGCTACTCCGATCTCGCGCTCTACATGGGCCTCGTCGTCTATTACACGCTGATCGGCCGCGCCTTCTACATGACGCTCGCCGCCGTCGCGATGGCCAGCTCCTTCATGGTCAGCTACTCACGCGCGCGCGCCGAATCTCTCATCCCCAGCTGCAAAGTCGGATTCATGGAGCGCCCCGAGCGCCTAGTCCTTCTCATTCTCGGCGGCGCGTTCCGCCGAATGGCGCCAGTGTTGTGGGTAATCGCGTTTATCTCCACTCTCACCGTAATCCACCGCGTCATTTACACGTGGCACGAACTTCGCTCCGGCCGCGGCCTCCCGGCCATCGCCGCGCCATCGCCCTCTTAATCCGCTTTTCCAGACTCCTCGCGCAAACGCATTTGTTCTTCAATCGGCGATGACACAATCGCATGCACGCGTTCCCGCAGCGCATCCACTTCATCGCGCCCGATATCTTTCGTCTCAATCGTGTCGTGCAAAATCACCGTAATTTTTCCTGGATGAAGCATCCAGTGGCCCGTCCGAAAAAATTCGAACGATCCCACGATACTCATCGGCACAATCGGTGCCCCGAATTTCTGCGCCAATCCAAACACGCCCTTGCGAAACGCCCCAACATGCCCATCGCGCGTCCTCGATCCCTCCGCAAACGCGATGAGGCTAATCCCCGAATCGAGCGCCGCCTCCGTTCGCCGGCTCATCTCCTCAAGGCCAGTACGGCTCGGCACATCCGGCACCGGAATATTCCCGAATCGCCCCATCATCCAGCCGTACGCCGGCACTTTAAAATGCGATTCCAGCTCGAATCCGCGCACGAATTGCGGTATCGCCGAATAAATCACGAACGGATCGAAAATATTCACGTGATTGCAGATGAAAATGCTGGTCCGCGCCGGATCGAAATTTGGCGCGCGCTGCACTTCGAATTTCACTCCTGCAATGCGCAGAATATTGCGAAAAAACGCGCGCTGCGGCCAATCGTTCTTGCGCGGGTCAATAAAAATGGCGAGAAAAACGAGCAGTGTGCAAATCACAAAAAAGTGAATGCCGCTGGCCGCCCACAAAATCGCCGATCGCACCGCTAGATACGCATTCTTCATGCAAAAATATCCAGCGCGCCCGGGAGCACTTCTATCGTCCGGCAATCAAGCTCGCGACACTCGCCATCCACCATCACGTTCACCGGCCCCTCGAGCTCGAAATCCACGCGCCGCGCGGCGGCCCGCGATGCCAGCGGATGTTTGATATGCGTTCCGTCGAAGAGAGTCGGCAGATTTCGCAGCAGCCCGATGCGGCCGATCGGTCCCCAGCGAACGTATTCCAGCAGCCCATCATCTGCCACAGCTTTCGGCGCGATCATCATTTTTCCGCCGGTGAAGCGGCTGTTGTTGAACGCAAGAAATAGACAACGCCGGCTGTCCATTTCGGCCGCCGAATCGAGGCGGTGCGGAAACGCTCTGCGATCGAGCCGCGCCAGGCACTGCAACACCCCGAGAACGTAGCCGCCCTCGCCAAACGCCTTGAATCTTTTGTTCGCCGCCACAGTGACGTCCGCGGCAAATCCCAGCGTAAGCAAATTGATGTAGTAAAGCTCGCCGCTCGCGTGCGTCAATCGCATCACGTCGCAACTCCGCCGAGCGCGTTTCACAATCGCGTCGGCCGCAGCACTCGCGCCGTTCACTGTAAAATCTTTCAGAAAAGAATTTCCAGTGCCAAGTGGCAAAAATCCCAAAGATGGTTTGTCGCCAGAAAGAGCCTCGGGAAAAAGCCCATTCACGATTTCATACGACGTGCCGTCGCCGCCAACCGCAATAAAGTTCCGCCACCCGCGCCGGTAGTATTCGCGCGCAATCCGCGTCGCGTCGCCCGGTACAGCCGTGTTACGGACTTCAATTTCAACGCCCTGCTTCCGCAGCTCTTCAAGTGCGGCAGGCGCAAGTTTCCCGCAGCGTTTGCCGCCAGCTGCAGGATTCACGATGGCGAGAAATCGCTCGCTCACAGTGCTCATAACGGGATAACGGCGCTTGATTCGATTGCCTGCTGAATTTCTTCAGCCAACACATTGCGTTTAATCTTCAGCGCCGCCGTCCTCGGAAAATCTCGTTCCCATGGCACGATCCCGCTGATTCGCTTGTAATTCAGCAGTTTTAGATTCCGCGCTCCAATCTCAGCGCGTAGCTCTTCGTCGATCGTGTGCCCCTGCTCCGGATGAACCACAATCACCAATTTCTCGCCGGTCATCGTCCTCTGGGGCCAAAGATAGTTCGTCGCAAAAACGCAAAACTCCTTCGCCGCAATTCCTTCAAAGACATTCTCGATGTCCTCGGGATAAATATTCTTTCCCTCTTCGGTGACGATCATGTTTTTCTTTCGCCCGAAAAGTTGCAAATGTCCCGCGGAATCTATCCGCCCAAGATCGCCAGTCATCAGCCAGCCATCCACTACCACTTCGGCAGTCATCTCAGGATCGTCGAGATAGTGCGACATCACGGTTTTGCTGCGCACAGCTACTTCGCCAATGCCCTCGACATCTGGCCCGATAATCTTTAGTTCCATACCTGGCAGCGGCTTCCCAACCGTGTCGGCGCGAAACGGTTTTAAATCGTTGAGCGTGATCGCCGTGCCCGCCTCAGTGCAGCCGTACCCGTTCGCGACAGGAATTCCCAGATCATAGAAAAATTGCAGCGTCGCGGGCTCCGTGAACGCTCCGCCGGTAAAAAGCGCCCGCAATTCGCCACCGAACGCGTTGTGAATATCGCGAAGCAGGGCGCGGCTCAAACCAACTCGCGGCCGTCCTCGCGTCAGCGCTCGATTCACGCCAACAAGCCCATTCAGCACACGTCGTTTGCCGGTCGGCAGCTCGCTAAATCGCTGCCGTAATCCCCGCTCCAAATTTTTGAGCACCATCGGAACCAGGCTCATGTAGGTGATCTTATATTTCGTGAAAGCTTCGCGAATATATTCCGGCCGCAGCGTTCGCAGATGCACCACCGTCGCTCCGCAAGTGAACGGCCCTATGAATCCCACCATAAAATCAATCGCGTGATTCGTCGGCAAAATACTCAAGTAGCGCACGCCCGGCCAAAACGGATAGAGCGAAGTCAGCGCCATGCATTGCTCGAGATAATTTTCGTGCGTCAGGACGCAGCCCTTCGGCCGCCCTCCCGTTCCGGACGAATAAACGATGCACGCCGGATCATGCCGTTCGCGCGAGAAAAACTCGGGCTGGCTCTTTCCTTTCGCGTCCTCCCAACGGTGAGCGCCATAAATCTCGGCGCCGGCGGGAGCTTCAGTTACCAAAACAGTCTTGGCGCGCAATGTCGAAAATTCGGGCGGTTGCGCAATGGCCCTCCACAAATGGTATTCGACAATAAGTACTTCGGCGTTCGAGTGCGCGAGCAGTTGCAATTGTTCAAGGGGCGTCAATTTGTAGTCGAGCGGAACAAGCACGCCACCGCAGTAGCAAATCGCATACGCCGAAATCAGCCACTTTGACTGATTCGTCATGATGATCGCCGCGCGGCCGCCTGCACGAAATCCTGAATCCTGCAGCCACCGCGCCAACGGCAGTGCTGCATCCTTGAATTGACGGTAGGTCAGCCGGCAATGTTCGCGGTCACGATCCGCTTCGATCAGGCAGATTTCGGTCGGCCAGCGCTCGAGCGCATCGCGCAGCGCTGCACCAAGACAGGAATAACGGCTGAGGTCGAGCATCAGAGGCGGGCTTGAATGCGCTCCGCAAGCGTCCGGAAATCGCTCACGCCCTGCAATTCATAATCCGGCAATTCCACGTGAAAATGATTTTCGAGCCGCGTTAGGAGATCAAGCGTCTGAAGGCTATTGATGCCCAGCTTTTTGAAAAAATCATCGTCGGGGCTCAGCCGTTCGCGCGGCACTTTAAAGTGTTGCGCTGCGAGCGTGAGAATTTGCTCTGTGGTTTCCTGGAGATTAGGCATTGATCTTCAGCCTCGATGGCCGCCGTCTACGGCAGATAAGGCAGCGCGTCCGTAGACTCGACAAATTTCTTCAAGCTGGCCTCGACCTCTGGCCGCACAAATAACTCGCAAAAAGTTTCAATTTCATGCCGCAATTCCGCTTCCGGAATATGTTTGATAAATCTTTTCGCGGCAGTTGCGGTTTCGCGGTCGAATTTCGCGATTTGTGCCGCCGTTGACCGCGCCACGTTCAGCGCCTCGCCCTCGCCCGTCACCTGACTCACAAGTCCCACGCTCTGTGCTTTCGCCGCGTTAAAGCTGCGCCCCGTGAGCAGCAAGTCGCGCACAACGGCGTTTCCTAGATCCCGCTTTAGTCTCGGAATTCCGCCAAATCCGGGAATCAATCCGAGACGCAATTCCGGAAAGCAGAAGCGCGCCATCTTGTCTGCGATGATGATGTCGCACGTCAGCGCGAGTTCCAAGCCGCCTCCGAACGTCACGCCATGCACCGCCGCAATCGTAGTGATGGGTGCCGCGTCAATCGCGTTCATCACCCGATGAATCCGTTCGAGAAAGTCCCTCACACCCTCGAGCCGGTCCTCTGGCGAAAGCGCCTGCATCCTCTCGTACAGCTCTCGCAAATCGGCGCCCGCGCAAAAACCGGCAGGCAGTTTGCTGTAGATTATTAGCGCATGCGTGGTCTCATCGAGCGATGCGAGCAGAACGCCGAGGCGTTCAAGCTCCAGAAGCGTCTCCGAACCGATTTCGTTGCTGGGTTCGCGATGCAGCGCAAGCTCAATCACGCCGTCCGTCGCGGTCCACGAAAGCGTTTTGCCGTAAAATTCATTCATTCTCATTGCTTCCGGTAAATATCTTCGATGGCCGGTCGCAGCCGCTCGAAGATCGCGTCCCTTTTCAGTTTACCATTGGTGGTCAGCAACCCATTCTCGACTGAAAATGCCTCCGGCGCGACGCAGAAAGCGCGGACTTGACGGTAATGCGGCAGGCCGCTATTGGCCCGATCGATCGCCGTTTGCAAATCTGACGCGGCCAGTCCATTGCCATTCGCGCTGGAAAAGACGGCGGCGAGGAAACTTCGATCGTTGCCGACGAGCATCACATGATCGGCGCTTGGCGCGAGCGTTCGCAGATTCTCCTCGATTGGCTCCGGCGGAACTTTGTGGCCCGACGTCAATACAATCAGATTCTTTACGCGGCCGGTAATCCGCCAATTTCCGTCCGCGCTGCGCTCTCCCTGATCTCCCGTATGAAACCAACCGTCGCGCAAAGCCTGCGCCGTCGCTTCTGGCCGATTCCAATAGCCCGGAAAAACATTCGGGCCGCGCACGAGAATTTCTTCGTTTTCTCCAACTTTCATTTCAATTCCCGGAATCGCGGCTCCGACGTAGCCGGGAACCGGGTGACGCGGATCATCGAGAGTGCAAATGCCGGTCGTTTCCGTCAGTCCGTACACCTGCAACACCGGAATTCCGATCATCATAAAGAACAACTGCGTGTCCACCGCCAACGGAGCTGACCCGCAAATCAGCGCTTTCAAGTTGACGCCGATTGTCTTGTGGATCTTTCGAAACATAATTGCATCGGCCAATTTAAGCCACGCCCCATCGCCGAAGCGGACCTTGCCGCTCTGCTCCCGGGCGTAAGCTGCCTTGGCTCGCGCGAAGAGCGTCGCGGCGAATCCGCCTCGCTCGAAAATCTGTGCTTCGATCTTCGTGCGAATACGCTCGAGCAATATCGGAACATTAATAAAGTAATCCGGTATCGCGACTTTCATTTCGTCGGCCAGCCGCTTCAGATCCATCGAAAGTAGAAGGACGCTCCTTCGGCTCAGCGCGGTCAGCATCACAAGCCACGATGCCGCCAGGCTCATCGGCCCGTAATGAAAAATGCGATCGGGCCGCGATTGCCTTGGGTACAGCGCCATCAATTCGTCGAGACGGGCGTTTGTGCAGGGAATAATGTGGTTGACGCCGCGAACGTTCAGCACAACGCCTTTCGGCTCGCCCGAAGTTCCAGAGGTATAAATAATTGTGACGGCGTCGTCGTCCGTAAGCGCAAGAGGAGGGCTTGTCTCGCTGCTGGCGGCCGCGAAAACTTCGTCGAACAGCGCCGTTGCAGGCGCTTGCGGCCAGATCGCAGTAATCGAGTCGCGCAACGCCCCATCGGAGCAAAGCAGCCGCGCCGGCGCGCAATCTTTCATCATTGCCACAAGCTCGGCAGGAACCTGCCGCGCGTAAAGCGGCACGACGATAATCCCCTCCGCCATCAGCGCAAGATCAACCGCTGCCCAGCGAATGCTATTCGGTCCGAGAAGCGCGCAGCGGTCGCCTTTTTTCAGTCCGCAGCTTTTTACGTAAGCCCGCGCCTTCGCCATCAGCTCGAGCAACTGCTTCCCGGAAGCTGTCTCCAGCCGATCTGCGTGGATCTCCTGAATCACGGGCGCATCGCCCGCACTTTTCAGTCTCTCGAGAAGTGTTCCGAGAAAGTTCATCGAGTCAGGCAGCCTCGCTCAAGCGTGCGCCGTCGCCAATTGTTCCAGGCGCGGGCTCATCGGCGGCAAATACTCTTCCCAGCTTCGCGAGCCGCCGCGAATCGGAAATTCCGGATAGCGACGCGCCACATGGGCCTCAAGATATGTTCCCATGCGCGCCATCAGCTGCAAATTGCGAACCACGGTCGCCGCGAGTGCTTCGCGAATGTTTTCGCTGTCCTTGTCGAGCCGTTCGAGAATCACCACCAGCTTTTCTTCGAGGTCCGGGTCGTCCACGCGCAGCAAAAGGTGATCGTGACCGCGCTCGTGCATGATGTTACGAATGCGCTCGTCCATCGTGACGCCCGCGGATACCACGCCTGCCGGCATGGACGTGACGATGGCGTGATACCGCGACGAAACCATGCGATCGCTGCAGCGTAGAATGCTGACAAGCTCGTACATGTTATAGCGTTCCGAAGAAAAAATCGGCGCGCCGCCCAGCTTTTCGCTTACGCGCTCGGACGAACGCGTATCGAGCGCTTCCATCGCGACCAGAACTGTGAACATCGGCCGCGTCTTTGTATACCTCTTGACCGCGCCGCTGATTCCCGAAAGATATTTCTCGTACGCCGCATCCACATCGGCGCCCGAACGATGAAAATAAAGCGAGCGGTAATGACTTTCTTTGTATGCCCCCGCCACCGCGTGCGAAATCCACTTCGAAATGGAAGGCTTTACCGGCCACCAAAACGGATGAATCGGGCACACGGCAAGCACCGGCATTCGCCCATCCCATCCCGCATCGCGCAACGCTTTTTCTCCGTATTCAGGGCCGTACGGCTCAAATGTCCACGCGGTGTCCGTTCCAAGCTCCGTTGAAACACCAAGCTTTCCCAGTACATCTTGCGATTCCGGATTGCGAGTGATAATCAGCGAATCCGCGCAATATCGTTTGCACATCTTCCGCAACAGCGGATCCATCTCGCCGGCTTCCGCGCCGTAGCCCACACTGAGCTTGTTCTGCGCCGACGCGATTCCTAGCGAGCCGATAATCATTGTCGTCAGCGCGTTAGCGAACTTGCTCTTGAACATCGAGCCTTCGCACGCAATCACGCCATCGTGCTGCGGCACTTCGCGAAAGAGAAATGGCGGAAAAACGTCCGGCAAATATACTTGCCGCGCGTCACCGAAATAGCCCCGCGAGTTCTCAAAGCTCTGCGTCATCACCGAAAGGTCGAGATTTTCCGCGCTCAGCACGTGCCGCACCTGCCGCAGAATCTCCTCCACGCGGACATCCGAACCGGTGTTCCGTGTGCCGTTGTACCCTGCAAAAAGCAGCTTCAATTTATCGCCCGGACGCCAGCTCCGGCCCGTTCCGAGCATCCACATGAGCTTTTCCAGCTCGATAATGCCGCTTACCCACCCTTCGAGCAGCACGTCCGTCATGATCGAGTAGCCCTAGACTCCTCAGTTGCAGCAGATGCTGATGCCGTTTTCGCCGTGTTCCCAGCGCTCGGCCAATCCATGTAGCTATATTTGAAATTGTTTTCGCGGCTGAAACGCATTAGTTCGTAGCAATACTTCGAAAAGGGCGCTGGTTTGCGCCCAAGCTCCGCCACCACGCGCGAATTGTCGAAAACCGTGTTCCAAAGCAGGTACGGCAGAAAAACTTTCAGCAACGTCGCAATGCCCCCTAGTTTGCCCGAGCGTCGCGCCAGCGAATTCACCATTCGCGTTGACGACTTCTCGAGTCCAGGCATAAATATCGGCCCGCGCTTCCCCTGCGCGCTCGCTAGCGCCTCGGTAAGTTGTTGAAACGTCTCAGCATCCGTGCCCGACGAAAGATGGTAAATTTCGTGACGCGGTTTGTCTTTCAAATGCAGCGTTGAAATCGCGTCAGCCACGTAATCAACGGGAACGATATCGAGCCGGTCGCCTGGACGGAAGGGAAGCATGGGCAGGCCGGCAAGAAACACGAACGCGCGCACCATATCGAATTGCGTCGTCTCCGCGCGCCGGCTATCACCGAGCACGATGCTCGGCCGCAAAAACAGCTTCGAAACATCGGGCAGCAGCTCGCGTCCCATATGCTCGCAAAATTTCTTCGTGCGCGCGTAAGGGTCGTAATCCGATCGATCCCAGTCAATCGCACTGGCTTCCTGCACCACCTCATTGCTCCGCATTCCCGCCACCGCCACCGTACTAACATGGCTGAACCGCCGCAGGCCGTGATCGGAGTGCGCGCGTGAGGCAAGTTGGATCACTTGCAGGGTGCCGCGCAAATTCACATTCAGGCAGGCCTTCTCGGATTTGCGATTGAGCGATGCGGCGCAATGAACTACAGAGTCCGTGGTCTTGACGAGCCGCTGATAATCGTCGTTTTCGAGGCCGAATTTCGAACCAGTCAGATCGCCACGAAAAAACGCGATGCGTTGATCCAGTAAATCGCGGAAGCGCGGAAAATCAATGTGAATTTGAATTGCGCGCCAGAGCCGCTCGCGCGCTTCGTTCGCATCGCGAGCGCGGACAAGAAGATTTACATTCTCCGAGGAATTCTCGAGGAGATTCGCCAGAACATGCGCGCCGATGTAGCCGGTCGAGCCGGTCAGAAATATGGCCACGGTGTTTGGGTGTTTAGGACGTCGCCGGCGCTGCTCGTGTCGCTTCCGCTGCGCCCGCGCCGGTCTCCGGCGTGTCGCCTAGCGGCACGTTGCGACGCGGTTGCGCCTCCGGGGCGCGTCCTTCGATGAGAGGATAGCACCACTTCCGCAGCGCCGGAATGTGCACGTTGATCCAGTAATCCCACCAATCGAGAGAGCCGGCGTCGTAGCCAAAATCCGCGCGCTCTTCTTCCGGCAAGGCCACCGCCAGCCGCTCGATGTTCGACGCTTCAAAAATATGATCGTTGTGCAAAATGAAGGGCTCGAATAGCGCGATTAATTTGATGACCTTGTCGAGTTCGCGTTCCTGCCGCGCCAGCGGCGGCTTCACGAATGGAATCGGCGCGACGCTGCGGTTGATTGCCTGCACGAAAGCCTTCTGCGCCGGAGCCGATAATTTCTCATAACGAGCTTTCGACACGGGAATCGCGTCGAACTTGATCTTCATGCGATGTCCAAGGCCGTTTTGTGCGCGATAATATTTGCGATGACCGAGCCCGGTCAGCTCGATCGAGCGCCGCATGTTGCACGGATTCGTCACTGACGACGCAATCTGATAAACCGGCGCGTGGCATTTCTGAACGAGCGCCGCCGCGACCAGCGTCATGCCCCGGCAAACGAGATCCACTGGAACGATATCGAGACACTTGCGCTCATTCGTTGGCAGTTGTCGGAAATATGTTCCGAGCAAGTAGGAAAGCGACGCTGACGTGTTGATGCCTTCGTTCCACCCGAGAAATGGTTTTTCGATTGACGATTCGACAATCGCCGGCCGCACCAGCGCGATAGGAATCTGAGGCGAAGCAGCCATGAATTTCTGGATCAGCGATTCCGCCAGTCCCTTCGTCAGCGTGTAAGTGTTCGGCCAGCCAAATTCGTTCGCGCGCCGCGTCCCGGCTGCCGTCATTTGCTGGCGAATCCAGCGCGTCCGGTTCTTGCGCACCTGATTATCGAGCGCCACACCATGCAAATCCTTTGCTGCGTGCTCGCTGGCCAGAGCCTGGCGCCGCAATTCCGCGGTGACTTCGGGGCTTTCGGCGCGCGCTTCCGTCTCCCGAATCAATCCTTCGAGGGCTCGCATTTCCTTCTCTGCGTCGTAATCTTTCGCGCCAACGGGCGTATAGTTCGGCTTGATCTCTTCGAGGATGCGGCCATCACGCTTGCCCGCAACGTAGCACGTCGAAAGATGCAGCAGCGACCCATGCCGGCAGGTGGCAAGAAAATTCAGTACGTTCGCAACCGCGTGTACATTCGAGGAAAGTGCGTCCCGTAAATCCGGATTGAAATCCGTCAATCCAGAGGAATTGACGATCACGTCGAGCTTCGCGGCCAACTCCGCGGCGATTTCCGGCGAGAGCCCAAGCCCCGGCTTCGTCACATCGCCTTCGACCACCTGCACGCGATCGCGAAGGAATTCCGCAAGCCGTGCACCACGTTGCTCCGCGAGCGGGCCAAAAACCGGCGATTCTTCCACAATTTTCTGAAATCGAGCGAGCGACGTCTGCGAACGATTCCGGCGAATGAGGACGTAAACCTTTCGAATCTCCGGCAGATCGTGAAGTAAATTCGCAATCCACACTTTTCCGATGAAGCCGGTCGCTCCAATCAGCAGAATGTTCTTGCCCGCGAGCGACTCGCGCACCGAAAGTCGCGCGATCCCAGGCTGTCCGGGAAAGTGAACCACAGCGGCTTCTACTTTCGCGGGCTCTCGTCGCGCGGGTCGGATCGCTCGCTCGAGATTTTCGGGATTTTCGGCATAGCCAAGATCTTCCGCCAATTTCTCCCGGCTGATTCGCCCATCTGGCCGGTGTCCTATCAATTTTGCCAGCGGTCCGCGCGGACGGATCACCGGGTCGAGCAGCCTTCCGGTCGCCATCCCATCACGAAATTCCAGTCGATTTGCGATCAAGCTCTCGACTCCCAGATATTCGGCCAGCGGCCCCATGATGTGATCGAGCCCCTGGCTGACGAGAACAATGCGCTCGCCGCCGGCGATGGCCTCATTTAGTTTTGCGACGCCC
>Ga0209624_10000296_pt1 | contig 44381 bp, 32 predicted proteins | sample JacPinW_OM2H0_O1_FD_188565 | JGI IMG/M metagenome (GOLD analysis project Ga0209624, IMG submission 188565) | Forest soil microbial communities from Algoma, Ontario, Canada - Jack Pine, Ontario site 1_JW_OM2H0_O1 (SPAdes) (version 2) | ecosystem: Environmental > Terrestrial > Soil > Boreal...
CCCGCCGACTTCGTGCTGCACAACAGTCTGTTTCTCGTTGCCCACTTTCACAATGTGATCATCGGCGCCGTGCTGTTCGGCGCCATGGCAGGCTACTACTACTGGTTTCCCAAAGCGTTCGGCTTCACGCTTGACCGGCGCTTAGGAATCGTCAGTTTCTGGTGCTGGTTGATCGGCTTCTATCTGGCGTTCATGCCGCTCTACGCACTTGGGTTGCTCGGCATGACCCGGCGAATGCAGCACTACGCCGACTTAAGCTGGCAGCCTTACTTGATCGTGGCGGAGGTGGGCGCAGTCGTCATTCTCTGCGGCATCATCGCCACCATTGTGCAGCTCGTGGTCAGCATCCGCACGCGCGAGAGCCGTCGCGACCGCACCGGTGATCCCTGGAATGGCCGAACCCTTGAATGGTCCACGGCCTCACCGCCGCCCGCTTATAACTTTGCGGTGCTGCCGCAAGTCGACTCGTTGGACGCCTTCTGGACCATGAAACAGCGCGGGCAGGTCGTGCCGGCGCAGCGGTACGAGTCGATAGAGATGCCGAGGAACAGCGCGAACGGGTTTGTGACGGCTTTCTTTGCGGTCGTCACCGGCTTCGCCATGATTTGGCACATCGGGTGGCTGGCCATTCTCGGCCTGGCATGCGCCGTGCTGACGCTGCTTGCCTTTGGTTGGGTTGAGCGGCACGAGCAAGAAGTGTCGGGCGAGCAATTGGCCAATGATGAGCGAGCACGTCTTCGACCGATGGGTTCCGCATGAGCGCGCACGCCGCCACTGCCGGACTCGCCGAGCCGGAGGGGGAGGAATCTCGCGATCACAGCAAGGACGGACCGGCGCCGGTTCGTATCGTGGTCGCCTACGGTTTTTGGATCTTCCTGCTCTCCGACATCATCATGTTCTCGGCGCTGTTCGCCTCCTACGCGGTGCTGTCCGGACAAACCGCCGGGGGACCTGCCGGGCGCGAGTTGTTCGAGTTGCGCCATGTCGGCATTGAGACGCTGTGCCTGCTGTTTTCGAGTTACACCTGTGGACTTGGCATTCTCTCGGTGGAGCGGCGGAACACGCGCGGTTTCTATGTGGCCTTTGCGCTCACATTCGTGCTCGGCGCCACGTTTCTCGGGTTGGAGGTAAGCGAATTTGTCGGCCTAGTGGCGCGAGGCGCCGGCCCCTCGCGCAGCGCCTTTCTGTCGGCGTTTTTTTCTCTCGTGGGTCTGCACGGTCTGCACGTTAGCGCCGGCCTCCTGTGGCTCTGCTTCATGGTGGCACAATTCGCCGCCAAGGGTCCGCGCGACTTTGTTCGGCGTCGGCTGCTTTGCTTCAGTCTGTTCTGGCACGCGCTCGACATCATCTGGGTGGGGCTGCTGACCTTGGTCTATTTGATGGGAGCGCGATGATGGAAGAACAGGACAAACCCTCAGGCAGTTTTGCCATGTACACCGTGGGGCTCGCTTTCGCATTGCTGCTCACCGGCGCGTCCTTCGTTGTCTCGCAAACCGACTTGTTGTGGGCGCCCGGCGTACCCGCCGGGCTTGCCGTACTCGCTATCGCCCAGATGGGCGTTCACTTGGTATTCTTTCTGCATATCGGTACCGGAGCGGACAACACCAACAATGTGCTCGCGCTCGCCTTCGGCGTGCTCGTCGTCACCCTCGTCGTCGCGGGATCTCTGTGGATCATGGCTCATCTCAACGCGAACATGATGCCGGCATCGGCCATCATGGAGATGCAGCGGTAGCAGGCCGACTAACGCCTATTCTCCGCGTTTGACCGGTCGCGGCCATCCCGGCGAACCTTTCCCGGTCGCCCGTCATGCGATTTGCGATGACCGGCGCCGGCACCCAGGAAAGTCGCGGGCGCAGAACTGCCCGTCGGCCTTTTTTCCCAGCTGCGCATGAATCTCTCCCGAAAACTGTCGTGCAAATCCGGCGCTACGGCACCGATTCGGATCCACTCCAGCGCCATCGCATTCCATTCTTCATGATCGGCGCTGACTCCCTGACCCATTCCCTGCATCAGTCTTTGCACCTGATGCTCTCGGCGCAACGCCTCATCTTCAGCCGGCGTGGATATCTCGCTTTGTATCTCGCCGCGCACGCATAATAGTCTCAACGCCTTCTCGCGGGCCCCTAAGTCGACATCGGCACCGGAGCCGGCCTGCGCCAGTGAGTCCTTGATTGCTTTGAGCCCCTCTTTTGGCCATTGACGAACGCCCGCGATGAAATTCTCGGCGGACTGCTTCAGTGTTTCTCGATCGGACGATTCGGCACCTCGCAACACCGCCCGCTCATATTCGTTGACGCTTCGCGAGGCCTCGAACAGATTCGTGAATGATTGTTCCGTATCGCGCAGGTGCTGCTCCGCCACTCGAGCCCGGCACAAATCGATGGCGCGTTCGAACCGATCGTGCAGCCCACGAGCCTCGGTCCTCGGCATTTCATCGAGCGCATCAAATGCGCTACGCCACTCAGGTATTTTCGCTGTTCCCTCGAGCAGGGGAACCCCGGATAGCGCAGCAACGCGTTCCGCCTCTTCGCACAATGCCGCGGCCTTGAGCTTGTTGGCTTCGAGGCTTGCGTTGTATTCCGCATATGCCTGCTGCCGTTTCTGATAAACCGCGTCGCACACTTCGCGAAATTCATTCCACAGAGATTGGCTTTGGGCACCCGGCGCAGGACCGGTTTCCTTCCACAGTACTTGCAGCCGCTTCACTGCGTCGATGGCTTCACGGCTGTCTTCTTGTGTGAGCAAAAAACGCGCGCGCTTTATCAGCGATAGCTTGTCCGCGACGTTGCGCTCATGCCAAGCATCGAGCTTAGCCTGCAATCGCCCCAACGATCCCTCGAATTCCTCTTGTGGGACACGGCCGGCTTCGCGATCGACCGGAAAATAACGACGCCATTCCTTCGGCGCGTCATTTAAAACGCTTGCCAGTAGGCGCCAGTCCGGATTGTCCCCGTTTTGCGTTGCTTCAAACGCGACCAATCGCTCGAGCACCGCCTTGCGTTTGTCGAGGTTCTGCTGCCGCAGCTTTGCCTGCGCCTCGAAGTGCTCACGACAGGGTTGATAGGCCGCTTGTGAAGCCTGCTGAAAGCGCTCCCACTCCTCGGGGGCCTCGCTCACGATCCCCTTGCCGATCGTTCGCCATTCCTGCTGTAGCTGTTTGATGCGGTCGGCCAGTGCCCTTGGCCCTTCCGTCGAACCGATCAGCGCCTCCATTTCCGCGATGAGCTCGAGACGCTTGGGCGCGACGGCATAATCCTTCCACTCCTTAAGCTCATTTAGCTTCTCATCGAGCTGCAACAGCTGGCGGGACAGAGAGGTGGGTAGCTCGGGCGCGGCCGGCAACTTCTCTTCGATCGCGCGGCGCAGCCCCGCCGCCCTTTGTGTGCCTCCATCCTTGAGCGCGGCATGGGCCATGCGCATCAATCCGCCAATTTGCCGAAACAGCTGTTCTTGCGCTTCTCGCTTCTCTGCGCGTTCCCTTTCTTCAGCTTCGCGAATTACCGCCGCCGCCTCCCGCAAGCGAGCTTCCGCCTCGACCCGCGCGGCGGTCGCCGCTTCGGCCGCGGCTGTTGCCGCCTCCCGCTCGCGCTCCCGCAGTTCTCGAGCCGCCTTGAGCGCCGCGTCCTCTGCGGCTCGCCGCGCAACCTGTCGCTGCTGCGCTTCTATTATTTCCTGGCAAGTTTCGATGGCCTGCTTGGCACGTTGTTCAACATCGGCAGCTGGCTGCGCGGTCAGCGAATGCCAGCGGGTCTTGAGATGTTCAAACGCCGATGTGTAAAACGAGTCGTAAGTCCGATTGCTAAGCCGCTCGAGCGACGCGCAAAGCGCCTCGATCTCGTTCTTGATCTCTTGTGCCTTGCGATCTTCGGCGTTCAGCGCATCGCATTTCTGCTTGAGGATCTTGTAAACGCTTTTGTCCTTGCCGCGAACCTGCTGAACAAGCTGCCTGAGCTGCGCGGGATCGTGTATTTGCTCCGCTGCCAACTGGCGCAATCGGCTCGAAGGACCGTCCACGACGAGTTGTGCAAGTTGCTCAGGATCACGGATCAAGGCAAGCGCCTGTGGCAGGCGGCCCGCGTCTTTGCACAGCGCCGCCACGGCGAACATCGCCGGGCCATTTCGCGCTTGATCGCAAAAGGCGGTGAAATCGATCGAGCCCTCATCAATCAGCTGGGCCATGCGCGTGCGCGCGGCGCGCTGCAGCGTCGCGGGAGACGCGACCGTGCTTTCGGCCGTGGCGGATAATCCAGCAAGCTGGCGCAGATCATCTCCGTCCGGCAGCTTCTCGACGGCCGCGATACGCAAGCTTTCATCCGCAGATCCCGAGTTGTGGATCGAGCTACGCTCTTGCAGATTAGGTGGGGACGGCGGGGTATTGCCAAAAAGGCGCGCGAACAGCTTCATCAATCGACCTGCAACTACCTGATTTTATTTGGGATTTGAGTGAGGCGCGACGCCTCGACCTCGGCATGGGTGCATTCTACTGCATGTGACAGCCGTGGCTCAGGACGATTCGCAGGGCCGGCCTACAACGAGTAGTGCTCAGCGTCTGCAAGCGCGTAGCGAGCAAAGAAAAAGTCTTGGATGATCGACACGCGCTGGTCGGACCAGGAGAGCACGACGAAATAGTCCGGCCGTCCATGGGAGCGTTCGTCTTGTTGCATCAGCAGCGCCGGCCGGCCTTCAACGACACCGGGCCACGCCCTCCAGCCTTGCCTCTCTGCGTATTTCGCGAAGTACCCACGCACGGCCGGCCCCTGAAGCCGCTGGCGACTCACCAAATCGAGCCGCACGTCGGCGGCAAGCATCGTACGCAGGGTGTCAAAGTCGCGCGAATTGAACAAGTCGACGTACCTTCGCAGCAACTCTTGTTCCTCATCGGGTAAAGGAACTCGCTTGTCCGTTTCTGTTGCATCGCTGGCCAGTGCACGCAAGCGGCTGCGTCCGCGCTGCAAACTCGACTTCACGGCCGGCACTGTGGTGCCGAGTATCTCGCCGACTTCCTCGGCGGAGTACTCCAACACGTCGAAGAGAATGACCACGCTTCGCTGCAATGCCGGTATTTGCATGAAGACCGGCAGCGTCGCGGCTGCCGCGTCGCGCCGCGCCTGTTCGTCAACGGGGTGAACGGTCATTTCTACATCGTCCTCACTCCGGGCATCGGCACGGCGCGCTCGCCGTCGCAGAAAGTCGAGCGCTAGGTTATGAGCGATACGGAACAACCAGCCCTCGGGATTTTCGATCGGCCGGTCCGGCATGCCTGATTCCAGCGCACGCAACAATGCCTCCTGCACGATGTCTTCGCCATCGAGTACTGAGCCAACCATCCGGGCGCAATAGCGGTGCAACCTGGGGCGCAGTTGGTCGAAATCAATTGTCGACAACAGCGCCTTGCCGCTGTTCATGCGGCTGCTGGTTCATTGGCAGCAAAAGTCGCCAATTGGTCAGCCAGCGCTTTTTGGAATGCCGGCCGCGCTTCGCAGCGCCGGCAGTAGGCAGCGAGTATAGGCATTTCGGCGACTAGCCTGGTGTGGCGGAGCAAACGCAATACCTGACTCATCATCAGATCGGCCGCGGTAAATCCGCCTTCGAGAAACGCATGGCCATTCAGCCGCGCAGACAGCTCGAGCAGCCGTTTGTTGACCATTTGTTCCACTGCCGGCCGACTCACCTTTTTCCACTCGTCAGTGTTACGGAAAAGGTCATTTGAAACCAAATGCTGAATATGGGGTTCAAGCGTGTTCAACGCCGCGAATATCCATTGCCTCACGCGTGCGCGCGCACCGGGATCGGCTGGCATCAACGCGTCGGAGCGCTCGGCGATCTCAAGGACGATGGCGCCGGATTCGAATAATATCAATCCGCCCTCCTGATAGACCGGAATCTGGCCGAACGGCTGCAGGGTCCGATGGCTTTCGGATGACTGATCTCCGAAGTTGATCAACTGCTCTTCATAGGCCAGTCCAGCCTCTTCGAGCGCCCACCTTACACGCAAATCGCGCACCAGCCCTTGAGCCGGAGGCGGCACCCAGCGATATGCAACTACCTTGATACCTTTCATCGTGACTCCTCGAATGGATTGACGGGATGGGGGTCCGCATCTACATAGACGTCGGACAACGGTCAAACGAATCGGTCCGGACGAAGACAGGGTTTTCTCCGTCGACCGGCCTGTTCGGGCATCGCGACGCTATTGCTAATGATGATGCTCAACGACGGGGCCTTCGTGATATTCCGTTCCGTCTGACCACCGTTGCACGACCACCACGAACTGCGTCAGGTGCTCCACGGGGTCCTTCACACCAACGACGGGGGAACCCGGCAAATTCGCTCCCCAGCTGGCGAGGTCGGCATCGGTATAGAAAAACATGAGGTGGGAAGGCCAGTGGGGGCTGCTGTCGCCCCCGTATCCTTCCTTGGACATCATGTAGCACATCGCCCCAGGCTCCATCGGCGGCAGTTCTTTCCTGGCGATGGCAGCCGGGATGGCCTCATTCATCTGTGCCGGCGTGCTTCCCGCGAGGCCCATATCCGTCAATTTGCGGACGTGCAGGAGGTAGGAACGCGCGGCTGCCGCGTTAACACACATGGGAACCCGCACTTTCGGATTCCAAAAGTCAGCATCCGCAGCGGATGTCCATGAGCGTCCCACAATACACACGAAGCCGTTCGTGCCTCTGACCGCTGTTTCGAAACCATGATGTCCAAGAACCAAGACCTCTGCATCGCGTGAAATGGACTCAGGTGCTGCACTTCGCGCCAGTGATATTTCCGCACCCTGATCCGTCATAAGATATTGGTTGACCGGGGCCATGTTTGGATAGGGTGTCGTGGCTTCCTGTGCCATCGCTAGGTGCGCCGTACCGAGCACAACAAGCAGTGCGAAGCTTTTGATTGCGATTGCGCCAACCTTCTTAGCAACCAGATATTGCGGCATGTCTTCTCCTGTAATGCTCTTCAGGCGGGCTGGTTGCCCGGCCTTCACTACAATGACGAACGGCCAGACCAGAATTCGACAAACAGTCCAGGAAACTTTGGTTCTGGCCGTGCTTCAAGCAATCCGTCGTGGGTACCCGCAAAATTTGGCGTGCCCATCCCAACGGCGGCGTTGCCCCTAGAAATGCAAGATCGCGTCCATGGCAATCATCACTTGCGAATGTTTGCCCATGCGCGGCTCCAGGGACGGATTGTCGTAAGCCTCCGCGTCGCGCGCGTGATCGAAGCGAAGTTCCGGACGCAGTTCGACGACATCGCCGAGCCAGTGCGTGTAACTCAAATCGAACTCGTAATAACGCGTCTTGAATCCAGTGCGCTGACCGCGCGCATCGTCCAAATAGTCGGTGCGCCACGTCGCGATATCGCGCGGGCCGAATTGATAGTTGATGTAATTGACCAGCGCCCACGCATACGAATAGCAGGTCACCACCACGGGATTACAAATAGCCCCGAACGGGGCGCCCACCCTGAGATAGGAGTAGCGCTCCGCGATCATGGCCACGCCCTGCGGGTTCTGCACGTTGGGCGTATGACTTTGCCACATGTACCAGGCTTCGGTGTCCGTGTGCCAGTGCGCGTCGAACTTGTGATACCAGGTCAGCACCGGTTGCTGAACGTTGTCCCAGCCCCAATCGCCGCCGTTGACACCGTTCATGCAGGGATAGAGGCTGTCCTTGCCCGAGTCCGATGTCCATTGCACGCACGCCACGGTGGTCAAATGCCGTTCGCTCTTGACCCAGGGCGCCACGTCGCTGCCGGCGTTGACACCGGCCTGAATCTGCCAGTTCTTGTTCAGCTTGACGGTGGCGAGGATGCCGGTTTGCGTGAACGGGTCATAGGTGTACAGCAGCGAATGCGTATACGTCAGGTTGTTCGGCGCAAGCTGCGCTTCGATGTCGGGAATCGAGATGTAGCGACCGACTCGAACGTTGCTGCCCATGGCGACGCCGGGGAACCAGAAATCCAAGTAGTACATCGGCACATCGAATCCATAGCGCTTGGCGCTGTCGGTGTATTGGTTACTAAAGACACCCTGGCTGAAGGTGTATCTGTAGTCCGTGCCGTATAACAGGGCGAGCCGGCCGCCCCAATCGAAATGATCGCGCTGGATCTCATCCGGCGTGCGCTCGAAGTACAGAGTGGCCTGATCGAGTTGCACGGTATTTGGCTCGAAGTCGTAAGCGGCAGGCGCGTTTCCTCCGGCGCCGGTCTGGTAGCTAAATTTCGTGTGCGAGGTGCTCAGGTTCGCGCCCGGCTCCAACCATCCGTACACGGTGAAGCGGCTATCCTTCAATTCTTGTCCATCCTTGCCGCAGTACAGCGCGTCCATGAGTGCGCTGGAGTACAGATTCTCTACGCCGATTGCGGGTGTGCCGCCGATATTCCAGGTCGAGTAGGGCCAAGGCGGGCTGGATTCGGGAACCTCCGAGCCGCCCAGCACGTTCGTGGGAGGCACAGCCGGTTCGCCGCTATTCCAGGCCAAGTGGGTCTTGTAACTCTCTACGAGCCGTTCGGCGAGGGATTGGTTCTCGGATCGCTTAGCGCATCCCTCGATGGGATCCTGGGGATGGAGCGCAGCCGGTGCCGCGGACGTGGGCGCCGACTGCGATACTGCGCGAGCCGCGCACGACAGCAAGAGCACGAATGAAATCGTGGTCAATATCGCCGGTGATCTTGATTGATTGGACACGCTGGATCCTCACGCGCACCGGCCATCGCCGTCTCACCTTACCGTCTTGCATAGACGTTTCCAAGCGTTCTGTGCTCCCCCAGAAGGCGTTACAATGCATCGCAAGACCTAACCACCGGCGAGTTCGTTGAAGAACGGGCCGCTTGCGCAAGGAGCTTTGGAAAATGAGCACCAAGCAACGAATCGCGTTAAGTTTTGGCGCGGCGGCATGCGCGCTGATCATGTCACCGCTGTTTGCGGCGGCCAATCCCACGGCCGGCGTCTACAAAGCACCGCTGAACAACTATGGCCAGCCAGACCTGGAAGGGACGTGGACCAATGCAACTTTGACAGTGCTCGAACGGCCCAAAGAGTACGGCACCCGCAAGGGTTTGACCGCCGAAGAGGTTGCGAAGATCGAGGGCAGTAGCGCGCAATTGTTCGCCGCGGACAACGCACCTAGGGATCCGAAAGTGAAGACCACCGACCTACCGCACGAGTGCGGCCTCGGATTCAGCGGCGCGGGATGCGGTTACAACGCCGCGTGGATCGACCCGGGCACCACGGTGATGCGGGTAAGCGGCGAGCCGCGGAGTTCCTTTATTACTGACCCAGCCGATGGACGTCTGCCGCCCTACAAGGCTGGTGTCCGGGCTCCCGGAATGGAACAGTATGCGCATCGCGGCGAAAACCCTGAGAATATGGCCGTGTCTGAACGCTGCTTAAGCTCTTTCGGCTACAGTGCCGGACCGGTGATGTTGCCTTTGCTCTACAACAATAATTACGAGATCGCACAGACCAAGGACACGGTGGCCATTGTCGTAGAAATGGTGCACGACGCGCGCATGATTCGTATCGGCGGCAAGCATCGCACCGACGGACTGCGGCCGTGGATGGGCGACTCCATAGGTTGGTACGAGGGCCCAACGCTAGTTGTCGAGACGACCAACTTCCCGCAAGCGACGGCGCTACACGGCGCTTGGAAAGAGTTGAAGGTCACCGAACGATTTACACGCGTGGGATCTCATCGGATTCTGTATCAATTCAGAGTTCAAGATCCGACCGTATGGGATACCTCGTGGGGTGGCGAATATGAATTCAGCGCTTCCAAGGGTCGAGTCTTCGAGTACGCCTGTCACGAGGGCAACTACGCACTTTCAAACATGCTCGCCGGCGCCCGTGCTGATGAATCGGCCAAGAAGCAATAAGAAGATAGCGTTTCGGGAACCCCTCAAGCCGCGGTAGCCAGGCGCCCGTCGCGATAATCCGCGAGAGCCTGCTCGATCTCTTCGCGCGTATTCATCACGAAAGGACCGTACTGCACAACCGGCTCGCGCAGCGGCTTGGCGGCGAGCAGCAACAATTGCACGCCTTCAGGTCCGGCTTCCACGCGGATTCTGTCTCCGTCTGAGAGCACGCCTGCCGCGCGGTACGGCAACAACTTCGCTGCTCCGAGCGCGCCGATCTTGGCGCTGCCTTCATAGGCGTAGAGGAACGCATTGTGGCCCGCCGCAGTCGGCACGCTGAATGTCTCTCCGGCGCGCAGGCGTACGTCGAAGTACAGAGGATCCGTGCTGAGCCGCGCATCTGCGCCGTTGACAGGTCCACTCGTCAAGTTGCCATCGAGCTCGAGCGTGCCGGCAATGACCTTCACTTCGCCGCCATGCGGTAGTGCGACTCGCGGGATCGCGGCGGCGGGAATGTCGCGATAGCTGGCGGGCTTCATTTTTTCTTTCGACGGCAGATTGAGCCACAGCTGGAAGCCGCGCATGCGCCCTTCGCTCTGCTGCGGCATTTCGGAGTGGATGATGCCGTGCGCCGCCGTCATCCACTGCACATCGCCGGGGCCAAGATCGCCGCGATTTCCCATGTGATCCTCATGGCGCATGCGGCCGTCGAGCATGTACGTGACGGTTTCGAAGCCGCGATGCGGATGCGCCGGAAACCCTGCCATATAGTCGTCGGGATTATCCGAGTAGAACTCGTCGAGCATCAGGAACGGATCCACATGCAGCCCGTGCCGGCTGCCCAAACTGCGGCGCAGCTTAACCCCGGCGCCGTCGGACGTCGGTACGGACTCGATGACATGTACGAGAGTTCGGGTGTTCATCATCAATCTCCTGGATCTTGCCTCTAACTTTAAGCCGCGAGACGCGCGATTTCGGCCTCTGCCTTGGCAAGAGCGGCTTGCTTGCTCTGCGGACCCATGTGAAGACCTTCAGCGTAAATAAATTCCACATCGGACATGCCGAGGAAGCGCAGGAAGTCGCGCACGTAATTGGTCTGCGTCTCGATCGGGGTGCCCTCATTGACGCCATCGCGAGCATAAACGCCGCCGCGAGCCGCGAATACGTATACCTTCTTGCCGGTGAGTTTACCCGCCGGACCTTTTTCGGTGTATTCGAAGGTCACGCCAAGGCGGGCGATGTGATCGAAGTAGGCCTTCAACTGCGATGGCACACCGAAGTTGTACATCGGCAAGCCGAGCACGATGACATCGGCCTGCTTCAGTTCGTTGATCAGTGTGTCGGAGTAGGCCACCACCGCGTGCTGTGCGGCGCTTCGAACTTCCGGCTTGGTAATGAATGCACCAAACCGCTCGGCGTTAAGATGCGGCACCGGCTCGGCCGCGGCGACGTCGCGCACCACAATCGTCGCCTTCGGGTGGCTCTTGTGGAAAGCGGCAACGAACTGGTTGGCAAGGCGACTGGACTCGCCGTTGCCGTTGTTGATGCTGGCGTTGATCTGCAACAGGGTGGTCATGGGTGAATCTCCTTAAATCCGGGGTCGAACTGTGTTCTCCTGCCAGCTATTTAAGTATTGATTCACTAGATAAAAAAGCAGAATATTTAGGGCTTACCTATCTATTGAACTGATATATGGACACCAATCCACGGATTTCCCTCGAACAATGGCGCGCCTTGTTGGCTGTGGTCGATGCCGGCGGCTACGCCCAGGCCGCTGCGGCACTGCACAAGAGTCAGTCGGCGGTTAGCTACGCCGTGCAAAAAATGGAAGCGTTGCTCAGTGTGAAAATCTTCGAAGTGGTCGGCCGCAAGGCCCATCTGACATCCACAGGCGAGGTGCTCTATCGGCGGGCCAAAGCACTGTTGGACGAAGCCGGCGCGCTCGAAGGCGCTGCCGGAACCCTCGCTGCGGGCTGGGAAGCGGAGCTTAGGTTGTCGGTGGAGATCATCTTTCCGACGTGGCTGCTGCTGCAATGCTTTGCGCGCTTTGCCGAAGAGCGGCCACAAATGCGCATCGAGTTGTACGAGAGCGTGCTCAGCGGCACCGAGGAGGCGCTGCTACAGCGCAAGGTTGATTTGGCAATCTGCTCACAGATACCGCCCGGCTTCATCGGCGATCAGCTGATCCGGTTGCGCTTCATCGCCCTCGCGCACCCGGATCATCCGCTGCATCGACTCGGGCGCGAATTGACACTGCAGGATTTGCGCAAACACCGCCACCTGATCATTCGCGATACGGGCAGCCAGCGCCGCAGCGGCAGTTGGCTCGGCGCGGAGCAGAGCTGGACTGTGAGCCAGAAGGCCACTTCGATCCACGCGGCCGTCATGGGATTAGGCTTTGCGTGGTTCCCCGAGGAAACAGTGCGCGGCGAGTTGGAACGCGGCGAGCTCAAACCGCTGCCGCTGCGCGAAGGCGGCGAGCGCTGGGGCGAACTGTACCTGGTGTTTGCCGACCGCGACTATGCCGGCCCGGGCGCGCGACGCTTGGCGGAGATCATCCGCGAGGATGTGGCGGGGTCGTGCCGCAAGCACGCCTCCGAACAAGCCGATGCAGCAGTTGTTAACAACGCGTAGAACGCGCAGGGTCCTGTTCAAACGATTTCGAAAGTGATTCCGGCCTTCGCCAAACGGACAACCAGTTCTTCGCCCAATCCAGTCACGGGCGTCAGAACTCCGCCGCCGCGCAACGGCCTTAGATCCGCGTTTGCGGTATCCGACAGCGCCAGCACAAATGCGGACTCGCACAAGCACTTGACCGTGATGCGGTTCCCCGCATCGCCCTGTCCTTTGAGGATCCCGCGCGCGCGCTTGCCGCTCGTGGCGGTAGCGACGAATTCGCATTCAAAAAACCCGCCGTCCATGACTTTCTCCGATGGCCCTTCGCCCGGTTTTGGCAGCAGCCGCTTGAGTATTCGGCGCCCGATCCCCGACGCCGCAATCGATTCGAACACCTTGCCTGCAACAATCGCTGAGCGCGCGGTTCTGGAAGTACCGAATTTCGAGTACTCCTGATAATCGAATCGCGTCCCCAGGAGCGCCTGGGTTCGGCGCACGACGCGCGTGTTGATCGACCCCATCAGGAACGGGCCTACCCATTTTTTAAGATCCTCGTCGTAGCGAACACCCGTAGGGTCCGCATTGCGGCTGCGTTCCGTAAGGGTGCGCGCTGCCGGATCCGGGTCCAGTAGAAAAGGATCCCGGGCAATCACCATTTGGTTCGTCTCGAGCATGTGGAAAAGGGACGCCAACGTGCCGCCGTTGATGCCGCCACCGACCCGAAAATACGCGTCGACGCTGACGCACTCCGACTTCAACTCCTCGCGCACATGGCGCGACATGAGCCATGCGCCGAAGTCCGATGGAATCGAATCGAAACCGCAGCCGGGCACGATTCGCGTGCCCTCAGCGGCAGCTTGCGCGTGATGCCGATCGATTTGCTGACGAATCCAAGGAGTCTCGCCGGTTATGTCGCAATAATGAGTGCGGTTGCGGGCGCAGGCGTCAACGAGTTTCGTGCCGTAGAGGCCAAACGGTCCCGCTGTGCTCAGTACGACCCGGGCCTGTTCCGCCAGGCTGTTGAGAGCATGATCATCCTGGGCATCGGCAACCAGCACATCCGCCCCCGCCGAATTGACACTTTCAAGCTTGGATCGATTTCGCCCGGCGATGGCCCAGCGCATGCCGGGGGGAGCGAATTGCCTGCAATACTCCACCGTCTGCCGCCCGGTGAACCCCGAGGCTCCGTACAAAACGAGATTGTATTTCCGGTCGTTGGGCATTTCGTTGGGCGTAGACGAAGCTATTCTATTTGTGCGGAATGCGGCGAGATGAGGAGGCTAAACAGTGGCAGGGACAGTATTGCGGGCGTGCAAAGCCATCGCGATGAGCGCTGAACCCCCAAAGACCATATTGATGCCCACCAGCAGACCGATTGCCCATGCGGCTGTACCGGGCAGTCCCGCATAGATCATTGCCGCCAGGATCAGATCCACCACGCCGCTGAACAGCATCATTCCCCACCGCCCTGAAAGCTCGCGCTTATGCTCCAGTGCAAACATGATCGATACGATGCCTTCGATCGCCAGAAACAGCGTCAGGACCAAGGTGAGGGAGAACGCGCCGCTCAATGGCCAGCGCAGCAGCACCATGCCCGCGACGACCCCTAAAATGCCGGAGAGCAATGACCACCAGAAGCCCGGAGCGCTGCGCATCCGGAAAGTGGCCAACAGCCCGACAACACCGCTCAACAAAAAGATCCAACCGACGAGGATGTCAATCGCGATGGTGGCGATCAGAGGCAGCATGATGGCCGCCAATCCCAGAATCACGAGGATGGTGCCTTCGATTAGAAACAGCTTCCAATGTGCGAGCATCGAGGTGGCCAGTGCTGCCTGCATTCTCTCGAAATCCGGTTTGACCGTGGACATAGCGATCCCCCTCGGCTTTTTGTATTTGCGGGTCGATCATAGTCCGCTAGTAATGATCGGTGAAGGGCCCCACCCTGCAGCTGTAGCCCTCGGGCGGTGCAGTTAGATGAAATGCGGACACCGGCGTGCCTTTCGGATGCGAGGCCAGCGTCGTCAATGCCCACAGATTGAAGGCCTGTGTGTTGATCTGCGGCCACATATGCCCGTGGCTGCTGCTGCACGACACTTCGACCACTCCGGGGATCGAGCTGAAATAATTCGATGCCGCCTGCGTGCTGGGACGGTAGTTGGCGCAAAGCACGCCGGCACATCGCCATAGGTCCTTCTCACCGCCCCAAACTGTTATCACGATCAACGGTTTGAGTTTGGTCTTGAGCGGCAGCGGTCCGATACGGCCTTGAAAGAGCTTGGTGGGATTCGCTGCAACCGCCGCTCCCGCCGCCTCGAATGACAGAGCCGTGCCATCATCTTGGGTGACGTACCATTCTCCTGAGATTGGCAGACCGCCGGCCCAGAAATCGGATCGAAACGTCAGTGCTCGATGGGTCATGGTCGCGCCGGAGGAAATGCCGCCTAAATAGAGGCGGCGCGCATCCAACGGATATTTTGTCGCGACGCATTTGACCATCGCGATCAGGAATCGCGAATCCGGACCTTCGTCGTTCTTCCAAGGATCACCCTGCACACCGCCCGCCCGCCCTTCGGTCCACGGACGCCAGTTCCAACCCTCGATGCCCGGTCCGTTGCAAATCCCGCCACCGAGTTCCGGATCCTGATTGGCGCATTCGCGCACCGGACCTATGACCATGAAGCCTTTATCGGCCATCAAGGCATTGGCACCGCTGCGCGCGACATGAAGATTATCGTTGGTGGATTCGACCGAGCCGGTCAATGGCACCCACACCGGAACCGGCTTACTTGTATCGGCGGGCGGTGCGATGATGAAGGCGCGCATTTTTCCGTCGCTCGGAAAATTGGTGTTGAGCCCAGGCTTGACTTGATAGCCGTCCGGACATTCCCCATGCAGAGCGCCGGAGTGAACCGGTGCCGCCCATGATCTGAAGGACACCATCAGCGCCAATAGGAGCAGAAAAGACCCCGGAGATGCGCCAGCCTTCTTCATGTTCCGCCTGCCATACTAGGGGCTGCCGTAGCCATACCGCGAGCATGCCGCATGAAGATCGCGAAATCATCTGAGAATTCTCGCGCACAGCCCGCGCCTGACCGCACCGATGAGCGCCGCAACGTGCTGAAACAGGCTGCGGTTCTGATCAGCGGCCTGGCTTCAGCGGCTGCCGTGCCGACACTTGGAGCACCAAAATCCGAGAAGCGCGCCGCCGCGGGAGATAAAGCTCATGCTTCAGTGATCGCCAGGGACGATGCGCCTGTCGCCGAGACTGAAGCCGGCAAAGTCGTCGGCTACATTCGAAACGGCATCAATACTTTCAAGGGTATCCCGTACGCAGAAACAACGGAGGGCGCAAATCGGTTCATGCCGCCGGTGAAAATCAAGCCCTGGAGCGGAGTGCGCAGCTCGCGGCAATTTGGGTTTGTGGCTCCCCAAGCCTCGCGTTCCGGTTGGGCGAACGACGAAGAGGCCTTCATGTTCTCTTGGGACGACGGCATCCAAGGCGAAGACTGCCTCAGAATTAATCTATGGACTCCCGGCATCAATGACGGAAAAAAGCGTCCGGTCATGGTTTGGCTGCATGGCGGCGGCTTCGCAGCCGGCTCGGGACAGGAACTGAAATCCTATGATGGCGAGAACCTGGCACGTCGCGGCGACGTCGTTGTCGTTTCCCTCAATCATCGCCTGAATGTTCTTGGCTACCTTAACCTCGCACAATTCGGGGACCCTTACGCGCCCTCAGCCAATGCCGGCATGTTGGATATCGTTGCGGCCTTGGAATGGATTCGAGACAACATCGCAAGCTTTGGCGGCGACCCAAAGACGGTGACCATCTTCGGTCAATCGGGAGGCGGCGGCAAAGTCAGCGTGCTGATGGGCATGCCGTCTGCGGTAGGCCTATTTCATCGCGCCATCGTCGAAAGCGGTTCGATGCTTCGTGCGGGTACGGAGGAAAGGTCACGCGAACTCGCCGCGTTGGTCGTGGCCGAGCTTGGACTGAACCAATCGAGCATCCAACAGATTCAGACCATCCCGTACGACAAGGTGCTGCAGGCAAGCCTCAAAGTCATGCGGGAGCACAATCCCATGCCCCCCGGCAGAATTCCCAACTTCCGAAAAATGGCGGAAATACTGGGATTCACACCCGTCGTGGATGGAAAAATACTACCCGCACATCCATTCGACCCTCAAGCTTCGGCGCTATCGGTGGATGTGCCGATGATCATCGGCAGCACACTCAACGAATTCGTAACCGCCATCAATCATCCTGAGTACGAGATGATGACTGCGAACGATCTCGAGCAGCGCGTCAGGTCCCTTTACGGCGACCAAACACCGCAGGTCTTGGCCGCATTCCGGCAGCGCACCCCCACCGCCTCGGCTTTCGATCTTTGGTCGCACATCGCCGCCGCGTCTGTGAGGCAAGCGGCCATTTCGCAAGCCACGGCCAAGGCCGCGCTCGGTCGAGCGCCGGCCTATTTGTATTGGTTTACGTGGAAGACTCCCATCTTAAACGGCCGTCCGCGAGCATTTCATTGCGCGGAAATTCCCTTCGTTTTTGCGAACACGGACCGTTGCGAGAACATGACCGGCGGCGGTGAGGATGCGCGCGCCTTGGGAGCGATCATGAGTGACGCGTGGATTCAATTTGCGCGCACCGGCAACCCCAGTCATTCCGGTTTGCCGAACTGGACTGCGTTTTCGCCCAAGGAAAATCAAACGATGCAATTCGACAATCGCTCCGTACTCGTCAACGGACCCGATGCCGGGGAGCAGCGAAGTATCCGCGACGGCTGATGTATGGACATGCCCAGGCGCCCCACGCAGCAACTAGCTAAATGACAACGCTGTCGCAGCTGATTTACCGTCAAATGCGCATGCGAAGACAGCTCAAGGAGCCCCATACCACGGTGTCAGACACCGAAATGACGCCAAGGGCGTCCCCGTAGACGGATATCGATGCATTCAGAGCCCCTCGGGGCCTTTTTCCAGCCCAGCGTCATTGCCTCTGTCAGCGCTGACACGCCAGAAGCCGCGATTAAATAAAAAAGAAATACTTAATCGTTGACGAAGGCCCGCTTTCGGGGGTAGCCTCCCGTTTGCGTCGACTTGGTTTAAATACCGGCCGATGGGGGGTAGAGAGCGCAAAAAGTACTCGGTTCGCGGTATTTACGGCATTTTTCCGCGTACCAACCGTATCGCGCCGGTCGTCTAGAAGATCCAACTACAGGGAGATCGAATACCATGTCGCATCGTAGGGAAAAGCGGGCCCGTCAGTCTGCTCGTTTATCACAAATGACAGCGGTGTCATTGAGCGCCTGTATTGCCAGCCAGCTCGCGGCGGCTGCGGATCCAGCGCCTACGGCAAGCCAACCCGCGGCGAGAACGGACGATCTCGCCGAAATCGTCGTCACCGGGTACCGAGAGTCCTTGGAGTCGGCGCTGAACCGCAAGCGCGAATCCATTCAGCCGATCGAGTCCGTGGTAGCGGAAGACCTCGGCAAGATGCCTGATCAGGACGTCTCTGAGTCGCTGCAACGCTTACCGGGTGTCTCCATTAACCGCTCCGACGGCAAGGGTACGCAGGTGCTGATTGACGGCCTCAGCAACAACTTGATTACCCTCAACGGCGAGGTTCTGCTCACCGGCCGAGAAATTTACGTGTCGGGTGAATCCTCCGGCGGCGGCGGCAATGCCGGCCTGCAATATGCGTCGCTCGAAGGCATCCCGACGGAAGAAATCGGCGGCATCGACGTCATCAAGAATCCCACGGCGCAGAATCGCGAAGGGGGCCTCGGCGGCATTATCGACATCAAGACACGCTCTCCACTCGCCCAGGACATGGGCCTGAATCTCGCCGGCAACGCGCGTGGTACCAAGGCGGAGAATGCGGACGGCGCCCCGACGCCGGTCGGTTCTCTGGTGGGCGGCTACAAGTTCAACGACAGCTTCGCCATCACAGGCAGCGTGTCCTACGACGACACCAAGACTCACGACAAGCAGTTCCAGGATCAAAATCGCAATCAATGGCTCATCACCAACTCCGCCACCAATGGATCGTACGTTGGCAGCCCCATTGCCAGCACCAATGGCGTCTTGCCGGGCGGCCAGACCTACATTGATCCGCAGCTGGCTTACTTCAGTGACATCCTCGATCAGATCGAGACCAAGGGCGCGACCTTGGGCGCCGAATGGAAGTGGAGCGAGAACATCACCAGCAGCTTCAACTGGTTCTTCATCGACGAAATGGAAACGAGCACCACCTATTCCAACAAGGCGTGGTTCTCCGGCGGCAGCGGCGAGACGAATAAGCCCGGCGCACCCGCCTCGTTCCCCGGCATCGATCCGACGCAGCCCTACTCGATAGACGCCAACGGCGTCATTCAATCGGCCACCATGCAGGCCAACGATGCCGAAACGGCAACGCTGTATGAAAGCGATCACACCAAGGCCAACAATTTTCAGTTCAGCACCAAATTTACGGGCGGCCCGGTGACCGGCGACGTCGGTGCGGCTTATGCCAAAGCCACCGGCGACTATGAGGCCGCGCAAGCGGACGTCGAGCATGGCGAGTACGCCGCCAGCGGCAGCGCCGCTCCCTCGATCCAGCCTACGGCTCCCGGTTGCAATAACGGCTCGAACAACTGCACCAACGGCAATCACGGCTATTATTTTGTCTGGAACAATGGCGGCACCAGTGGGCTGCCCTCAGCCTCCTACCCCGCGAGCTACCCCGCCAACTACGGGGGGATCACCAATGTGCTGTCCAACCCGGCCTATACCTTGTTCAAATCCAATTGGGCGTGGGCGAACACGGACGACGAGAAAACCTGGGCTCTCAAGTTCAATCTGCATTTCAAGGCGAACGATGTGCTTGATCTGACGGCGGGCGGCCGCTATCAGGATCGCGAGGTCGACTATGTTCACGGCCGCTATCTTGAGGACGGTATTGCTCCCTATGGTGTTGGCGGGGCAGGTTACGGCGCTCCGCCGACTGCAACATCCGGCACCTGGCTCTATTATCAGGATCCGGGCTACGCCAGAATCCCGTATTCCACGCCGCAGACCAACCCCAATCTGCTCCTGACTTACAACAATTTCGCCCAAGGCCCGATTGCCGTAAAGAATCCGGCGACAGGCGGCATGACCGATCCGGCGACCTACCTCAATACCGTGTGGGCGCAGGCCGGCGTACCCAACAATACGGAGACGTTCTTCGAGGACCCCCTCAACTCCTACGAGGTGAAGGAAAAGACTACATCGGTGTTCATCATGGGCGACTCCGGCGATGCGGCCGGCTTGTTCCACGCCAACTTCGGCGTGCGTGTCGTCAGGACCCAATTGACTGTCGATGGGGCCGAAACGAATCCGAACGGATCGACGTTTATCGGCACGGCATCGTGGAACGGCGTGGATGCCAACGATGTGCCGTTTCACAACAGCCGCACCTATACCGACGTTCTGCCCTCGTTTAACTTCGTGTTGAATGCCACGGACACCCAGAAACTGCGCTTCGGCGCTGCCCGCGTGATGGCGCCGCAGAACCTGCAGCAGCTCGGTGCCGGTCTGCAGTACGGGTTCACGCGTGCCGCCCCCGGGGAGTGCACGGGCGGCGCCGCCGTTTGCTTCAAATTCGATGGGGGCAATGCCGGCAATTCGAACCTCGATCCGTTTCGCGCCTCGCAGTTCAATCTGTCTTGGGAGGACTACTTTTCTCGAAATGGCTTGATCAGCGTCGGGTACTTCTACAAGGCCGTGGACAATTTCGTCACGACGCAAAACGTACCTACCCTGGTTGCCGACGGCACCGGTGGTACCACGGCCAATGTCGCCACGCCGGTTAACGGAGGCACGGGCAAAATCTACGGCTTGGAGCTCAGCGGCCAGTACGCGTTTGACTTCGGCTTGGGTATTTCCGCGAATTACACACGGGCGGACTCTTCGTCCACGCAAACCAGCTCGTTTGGCAGCGAACTGCCAATTCCGGGTGTATCGAAGAACTCCGTCAATGCCACGGTGTACTACGAGCACGCGGGGTTCTCGGCCCGTGCGGCCTATGCGTGGCGCGATACCGCTGTGAATTCCGGCGGTGTGGGGTCCTCGTTCGCATTCGCGGACATCAACGGCAATCAAAAAATCTACACGGTGTACCAGGCAGCGTACGGGCAACTGGACGGCCAGCTGGAGTACGATTTTAGCAGGCACTTCGGTGTCCTTGTGCAGGTCGTCAACCTGACTGATGCGAAACAGCATACGTATCTGCAGTTCCCGAACGAGCCCTTCACCTACGACGATACCGGGCGCCGCTTGTACTTCGGCGTAAAAGGCAAGTTGTGAGGGCGTTGTCGCGCAAGGCATGATGCCGATGTGATCGGTTGCGGTCGATACGAGGTTCTGGTCACCTATGTCGGACACTCAGCAGTCGGGCCAGATCCGCAGCATCGCCATCGTCGGCGGTGGCACTGCTGGCTGGATGGCCGCGAGCATGCTGGCACGCGCCCTGCCCGGCACGCACACCGCCATCACGGTGGTTGAATCGCCGGATATCGGCATCATCGGCGTCGGCGAAGCAACCATCCCGCCCATCATCGATGTGCTGCGATTCTTGAGCATCGATGAGGCCGACTTCGTGCGCCACACCGAGGCCACTTACAAACTCGGCATCAAGTTCGCCGACTGGAAAACCGTCGGCGCGTCTTATTGGCATCCCTTCGGAACCTTCGGCGCACCCATCATCCGGCGGCCGTTCTACCATGCTTGGCACAAGGCTCGCGCCGCGGGTCTGCCGCTGAGCTTCAATGATTACAGCGCCTGCGCGACGCTCGGCGATCATTTTAAGTTTCGTTTTCCCGACACCAACCCGGATTCGCCCGCCGGCGGATTGCGCTACGCGCTGCACTTCGATGCGGTGCTGGTGGCCAAGTATCTGCGCAACTATGCCGAGCGCATGGGCGTCGCGCGGATGGAACGCACCGTTGCGGGCGCCTCCCGCCGCAACGATGGTCTCTTGGACGAGCTAAAGTTCTCCGACGGCTCGGTGCTCAAGGCCGACCTCTACGTTGACTGCAGCGGCTTTCGCGGCGTTTTGATCGAGCAAGTCCTGAGTGCGGGCTATGTCGACTGGACCTCGATGCTGCCCTGTGATCGCGCCGTGGCATTTCCGACCGCGACCACCGGCAAGCGCGCGCCTTATACACTCTCCTCGGCGCGCAGCGCCGGTTGGCAGTGGCGCATCCCCCTTCAACATCGCACCGGGAACGGTTATGTGTACTCCAGCCAGTACTGCACTGATGAGGAAGCTTGCGCCGACTTGCTCGGCGTCATCGGCACGGCGCCATTGGCCGATCCGCGCTTCCTGCGCTTTACCACCGGCCGCCGCAAAGTTTTTTGGAGCGGCAACTGCGTTGCCCTGGGGCTCGCGTCGGGCTTTCTGGAACCGCTGGAGTCGACCAGCATTCACCTGGTCAGCAGCGGCATATACCACTTGTTGGAGCACTATCCCGACGCACACTTCGATCAAAGCAATATCGATTCGTACAACGCCGAGGTGACGTACGAGTTCGAGCGCATTCGCGATTTTATCGTCCTGCACTACTGTATGACGCAACGCGAGGACGCGCCGCTGTGGCGCTACTGCCGTTCCATGGCCGTGCCCGACACCTTGCAGCAGCGGATCGAGCTGTACCGCGGCACCGGACGCGTGCGTTGGCGGTCCGGTGAGTTGTTCACCGACATGAGCTGGTTCTACATCTTCGAAGGATTGGGCGTGCTTCCTCAGCATTACGACCCGTTGTTGGACGTGGTCCCGCTCGAAAAGCTCAAGGAAATCCTGACCTCGCTGGCCGATAGCACGGCGGCGGTGGAGCGCGCCGCGCCGTCGCACGACAGCTATTTTGCGCAACGCGCCGCACTCTTGAAGGCCACTGCTGCGAAATGAGCGCCACCTCAGCGCGCACCAGCATGCGCGCGCTTGACCAACCGCATGGGCCGCAACTCTCGGGTAGCAACTTAAAGCATGCCGGCGATCACAATCAGCGCGTGACCCTGCATGCCATCCGAGTGAACGGTCCGGTGACGCGAGCGGCGCTGGCGCAGCATACTGGCCTTACTTCCGCGGCCATTGCCAATATCACCGGCCGGCTGTTGAAGCATCGTTTGATTGAATCGGCGGGCCGGATGATCGGCAAGCGCGGCCAGCCCGCCACTCGGCTCGTGGTTAATCCCGATAGCTGCTTTTCCATCGGCCTCAACGTCGACCGCGATCACATCACGCTGGTATTGCTCGACTTTGCCGGGCAGGTGCGCGCTCGAGCTGAACGCGAGATCTCGTTTGCCAAACCGGCGACCGTGCGCCGCTTTTTCCGAGGGGCGGTGAACCGCGTGCTGAGGCACGCCGGTATCTCCCGCAGCCGGGTGATCGGCGTCGGCGTGGCATTTCCCGACGACATCGCGCGCGCACACTTGCCCGATCAGCCCGGCGACTACTCGGCATGGGCGGACATCAGGATCGACGAACTGTTGTATGACGTCTTGGGCGTGCCGGTATTCGTCGAGAATGACGCCGCCGCCGCCGCCATCGGCGAAATGCAATTCGGCTCCGGTCACCGTCATCGCAGTTTCTTCTATTTATTGATCACCGCAGCGCTCGGCGGCGGCTTGGTTCTCGACGGCAGCTATTTTCGCGGTGCGGACGGACGCAGCGGAGAAATCGGCTGGATGTTGGATCGCGCGGCCTCGGGCGAGCAGATGCAGCTGCAAAACATCGTGTCCCTGTCCGCGCTCTATAGCCGGCTCGCCGACGGCGGCTTTCGCGTCGATTCGCCGCGGCACTTGGTGCGCCTCAACGGCGCCGCGCGCGGCATTGTCGATGGATGGATCCACGAATCGACCGAAGCGCTGGTCAACTCCCTGGTTGGCATCAATTGCTTGATCAATCCGGAAGTCATTCTCATCGGTGGGCGGCTTCCGGCTCTGCTCGTAGACCGGCTGGCCACCGCGATCAATACCAGAATGGCAGAACTCGCCTCGCAGCTGCCCGCGGTGGCGCCGGTGGCGCGTGCGGTAACCGCGGCCGATGCACCGGCTGTCGGCGCCGCGATTCTGCCTTTCAGTCACACGCTGCTGCCCACCCGTTTCGCACTCCTGAAGCGAGACTGAAGCTGTACGCCTCTTGGGGCCCGCGCGTTCAGAACTCGGGGCGCAGAGCGGCCAGCGGCCCGAGGTGTTGCTCGTAACTCCGCCAGCGACCCACCGAGGATTTGGACATACGTTGGCGCACTTGCCAGCGACTGGCGGTGATCACCGCACGTTCCGTGCGATGGAAGTCGAGGCAACGCGCATCCCATGGAAGGCCGACAAAATCCACCATCCGGCGGCTCCATGTCTCCGGGTCCTGCACCAATCCCTCATAGGGCACATGCAGCAACGCGCCGCCGGACAGAGTGGCGGACCAGTGACGCATCAGCCGCCGATACTCGCCGTAGTAATGCGCCAAGTCGTCAAGATCATTAACGTATGTATTGGCGGCCTCGAACTGCTGAAAGTAGATCGACAGACAGGTGTCGCGCGGGTCTCTCTGCATGTGAATGATGCGCGCCCGCGGCAGTGCCGCGCGAATCAATCCCAGAAAGAAGAAATTGGCCGGAAATTTGTCGATGACACGTGCCGACCCGGCCGACAGCCGCTGCAGCAATTCTAGATAGCCAGTCGCCAGGCGGCTTAACTCCGCCGCACCGATGTCGAGCCCGCTGCCTGCAGCCGCCGCGCGCGAGATCGCGGCGGCGCTCTCGTCGCCGAAGAAGGTGAGTTCACCGGCCCCAAATACGGCAGGATGCGAGGCCAGTATCTGCTCCGCCAGGCTCGTGCCAGAACGCAGCATGCCGACGACAAAGACCGGCCGCTCGGAGCGATTCCTCACAGCCTGATTGCAGCTCATCCAAGCTCGATCGTGTGAGCGGATGATGAGATCGACGGTGCGCGTGAGCCGGATGCGCTCATGCGGCGGCGCGCATTGCGCCGACAGCGCGTTGGCGCGGCGGTAGTGCTCGAAGGCCCGATCGAAATTGCGAACATCGTCAAAATATTTGCCGATGGCATAACGCAGCGGCAACTCGCGCCGTGCCGGCCACGGCTCTGCGACGAGACGTTCGGCGGTGGCCAGCCACTCGCCGTCCCCCAAGCTCATGCGCCGCAGCCGGGCCAATGCCGCCCAGCTATCAAGCGCGCTCTGGTCCATGGCAAAGATGCGTCGGTGCAGTTCCTCGGCATGCGCGAATTGACCGTTGTCCGCGCGAAGTTCGGCAAGGACCGCAAGCGCCGCCGTGGACTGGGGATCGATTTCCATGGCGCGGCGGCAACTGCTCTCGCACTCCGCGCCTCGCCGCTGCAGCCGCAACACGGTAGCGAGTTCGACGTGCGCCGGCGCAAACTCAGGTTTGAGTTCGAGGACCCGCCGATAACCCGATTCGGCCATAGCGAGATGTCCGATGCTGCGCAACGCTCTGCCTAGGTTCATATGCGCCTCGGCAAACCCCGGCTTCAAGGCCACCGCACGCTGGAAGCTCGCCACGGCATCGTCGAGGCGCGCCAGTTTCAGGAGTGCGCTTCCCAGAGTGTTATGGGCCTCGGCCAATTCTGCGTTGAGTCCGATGGCGCGGCGCGCATGCACTGCGGCCTGATCGAATCGCTCTTGTTCCAAGTGCAGCTCGGCGAGATTAGCGTGGGCCTCGGCGAAATCCGGCCGCAGCGTCAACGCGCTGTCATAGCATGCTGCCGCCTCCGAAAGCCGGCCGGCACGCGCCAGGGCATTGGCAAAATTGAGCTGCGCTACGGCATCGTTCGGCAAGCAGCGCGCCGCCTGTTGCAACGCCGGGAGCGCTTCTTTGCCGCCGTGCTGCTTCGCGATCGCCAACAGTTGCCACAGCAATCCGCTATCCGAATCGGTGGCGAGCAGCGCACCCGCGCGGCGCTCCAACTCTGCATACGCGCCGCGGTTCATGAGCGCGATCAGCTGCGGAATGCCGGGTGCGGGCGATGTTGAGGGTGCGAGTGCGAGTGCGGGTGCGTTCAGCGGCACCAGCCGGCCGCAACAATCCTTGTACCTCTTGCCGCTACCGCATGGGCAGGTGGAATTTCGACCGACACTCACTGCGCCGATCAGCGCGCCGGCCGCGCGGTCGAATTGCGGACGATCAACTCGTGCTCGAACAGGTGCCGCGGCATGCGGTCCGGCCATCCCTTGCGCCGCGGCTCCAGCAGAATGATCAAGTCCGCGGCGCGCCGCGCCATCTCGGCCACCGGCTGACGCACCGTGGTCAGTTCGGGCCAAATCATGGTAGCGAGCGGCGCATCATCGAATCCGGCGACCGAGAGCTGCCTGGGCAAATCCAAGCCGACTTTCCGCGCCATGGAGATGACCGCGGCGGCCATGTCGTCGTTGCTGGCGAAAATCGCGGTGGGCGGCGCTGCCGCGCGCAGCATGCGTTCGGCGCAAATCAGGCCATCGGCGAATACGAAGTTGCCGGTCTGCACCAACTCGGGCACTACGGGAATCTGATGCGCGCGCATTTCATCGACGAAACCCAGATAGCGCTGTTCGGTGGCGCCGTGGCCGGGGTGTCCCAAGATGAAACCGATGCGCCGATGGCCGAGCTTGATCAAATGTGCGGTGACCTCGCGCGAGGCCGCATAGTCGTCGATGCCCACCGAGGGCGTTGCGCTCAAGTTTTCTTGCGGAGCGACGCGCACCACGGGGATGGCCGCTTCCTGCAGTTTGCCGAGCATCAGACGGTGATCGCTCAACGGCGGCAGCAAAATCACGCCTTCGAGGCGCAGCTGTCCGATGAGGGTATCGATCTGCTTCTCGATGTTGGGACTCTTGATGTCGCAGGGCTCGACCATGAGATGCACGCTGGCTTCCCGACAGCGCTCCACGGCGCCGGCCTGAAACTCGCTCAAGTAATCGCCGGGCCGATCACAAAACAGACCAATGAGAAAGGAGCGATTGCTCGCCAGCCCGCGCGCATTCAAATTGGGCTTGTAGTTGAGCTGATCGATGGCGTTGAGAATTCTCGCGCGGGTCGCGCCGCGCACACGCGGTTCGTTGTTGATCACCCGCGAGACGGTCTTCGGCGAAACTTTAGCGAGGTCGGCGACTTCGTGAATCGTGACTGAAATCGGTGTGGTATTCGTCGCCAAGTGAGAACCTCGTCCTACCCCTAGTGTAGCCGCTCGTCGACGGTGCGCCACGCTTTAAATCGCTCGCGGACAGGCGTGCGGCGGGTGACTGCCGGCCGTCGCGAGACTCACGTCGGAAATCGTGAGTTTCAGATGCCCGGCGGTGCTTAACGCAAACGGCATTTCAACGGCGCTCAAGTCCGCGCCGCCCACTGCGAAACAGGACAGCGGCACGGACAGACTGTGCCACTCGCCGGCCGCGGCGGCACGCAGCACCGGTGTGAGATCGAGCGCAACGCCATGCGCCGTGGCGCAACGCGCTTCGGTGCAAAACAGGGCCAAACGCACCTCTTGGTCAAAAGGCGCATCGACCCGGTAACGGAAATTCAGGCTGCCTCCGGAGGCTGCGGCCCGGCGCAAATCCTGGGGTCGTCCGGAAATCTCGAGCAGGCCATCTTGCGTACCGGCCCAGCTCACCTGGGTCCCTTCGGGCACGATGTCCGCCGACACGATGCCATGCGGACTGCTTTGATGCAGCGTGGTCACATGCACCTGCGCGTCGCCGTCGGCCACAAACAGCGACCAGGGCGCCATGACGTGCGCTGTTGCAAAGAGACTGCCGGGCCGTGCTCGCCATTGCGGCGGAACCTGCGAGTCCTCCGACAGCACCGCCGCGCCCGCGGTGTCCCGGTAACTGAGTCCGTAGCCGCGAGCATACAGCGCGCCGGATACGCTGCCGTCCGGCTTAAAGGTGACCGGCATGCCGGTGTTGGGCCAGGAGAATGCCAATCGTCCGGTGAAATCGACCGCTGCTCCCTGGGCTGTACCGAACAGCACGTCGGCCACGCCTTCGCCTTCGCTTCCGGGCAACCATGCCGCCACAAACGCATCGGACGCATTGATCTCGGGGTTCACCCACAGCGGCCGCCCCGATAGGAACACTGAAGCGGTGGGAATGCCGGCGGCGCGCAACTGCTTCAACTGCGCCAGCGCGTGGCGGTCGTCGGGCGAGAATTCCAGATTTTCCAAGTCGCCATGGAACTCGGCATAAGGGCGCTCGCCGAAAATCACCACGGCAACGTCGGGACGCTCGCGGAATGCGCATTGCGCGCTCAACACCGCCGTGCCGCCCGCCGCGGCGGCGGCGGCCTGAATGCCGCTGAATATCGAGGTAGCGCCCGGGAAATCGGCATTGCGATTGGCATTTCCCTGCCAATCGATGGTCCATCCGCCGGCCTGCGCGCCGATATCGTCGGCCAGATCGCCGCACACCAAAATGCGGGCATGCGAGTGCAGCGGCAAGACGCCCCGCGTGTTTTTCAGCAGCACCAAAGACTCTCGCACGGCGGCTCTGGCCACGGCCCGATGCGCAGGCGAGCCGAGCTGCGCGAAGTCGCCGGCGTCGGGGCGGTCCTTGGGCGCCGGCCGGGTAAACATGCCGGCCAGGGCTTTGACGCGAAGAATGCGGCGCACCGCATCGTCGATGCGCGCCGCCGGGATATCACCGGCGCGCGCCTGCGCGAGCGTGTTCTCGTACAGCGCCTTCCAGCCATCGGGCGCCATGAGCATGTCGATGCCCGCCAGAAAGGCCGCGGCACAACGCGATTTGGTGCAGCCCGGAATCTGCTCCTGCGCATTCCAATCGCCGACCACGAATCCTTCAAATCCGAGCCGGCCTTTGAGCACGTCCGTGATCAAGTAATGATCGGCGTGCAGCTTCGCACCGTTCCAGCTGTTGAAGGAGGCCATGACGATCATCGCGCCGGCCTCGATTGCCGGCGGATAACCGGCGCCATGCACCGAGCTCAATTCGGATTCGGAGACGACGGTGTTGCCTTGATCACGGCCATTCAGCGTCCCACCGTCGCCGAGAAAGTGTTTAACCGACGACAAGGTATGTCCGGGTGCCATGAAATTTCCGCTACCGCGGCGGCCTTGAATGCCTTCGACCATGGCCGGCGCGTACTCGGCCACGAGCTGCGGCGCTTCCGAGTAGCTCTCGTAGGATCGGCCCCAGCGCACATCGCGGACCACGGCCACTGTCGGTGCGAAGGTCCAGTCGATTCCCTCGGCCGCCACTTCGGCGGCAGTGACTTCACCGATTGCGCGCACCAGATTCGGATCGTGCGCGGCGCCGAGCGCGACGTTGTGCGGAAAAATGGTCGCACCGATGATTTTGGCGTTGCCGTGAACGGCATCGATGCCAAAAAAGATGGGGATGGCGGGGTGCCCGTTCGCGTGCGCAGCCAATGCCGCTCGGTAGAATGCGTCCGTCAAGTTGAGCCACGCTTGCGGAGGCGCGCGCGGATTGCCGCCGGGCGCGGCGTTGCCGCCGGCCAGAATCGAGCCCAGCCTGTACTGCGTGAGTTCAGTGGGAGAGATGGAAGCGATGTCGGCTTGGATCATTTGGCCGACCTTTTCCTCCAAGGTCATCTGCTGCAGCAATTGGCCGACAAACGCCTCGATCGCCGGGTCCAACACGGCAGGTTGAGCCGCCGGCCACGCATCCAGAGGTACACTGCGAGATGGGGAGAGGCAAAATAGGGCAAGGGTCGCCAAGGCGAGCCGTGCCGTCCGATTGAAAACGCTAACCATGGTGTAACCGTCTGTATTTAATGAATTTTCTCAAGCACCAACACGGCATGATGGATCCCGTGCAGGTCAAGCTTACAGGATAGAACAAGAAAATGTCAGCGCTGTCACTCGGGATGCAACCGACCCATGCCTAGCGTCCCAAGCTCCTGGCTGGGTCCGCTCGATTGGTGGGTGGTGGCCGTCTACGCCGGCGGACTCATCATTTTGGGCGTGCTCGCCTCGCGCCGGCATTTTGCGCCCGTGGATTACTTTCTGGCATCACGGGGCACGGCGTGGCCCGTCATCGGCCTGTCCTTGTTTGCCACCAATATTTCCTCCACCGCGCTGGTGGGATTGACGGGCGGCGCTTATTCGACCGGTCTTTCGGTCTACGACTACGAATGGTGCGCGACCCTGATTCTGGTTTTCTTCTGTCTGTTTCTGCTGCCCTCGATTATTCGCAGCCGCATTTACACCATGCCGGAATATCTCGAGCGCCGTTATGATCGGCGCGTTCGGCTTCTGTTTGCGCTGCTGACCTTGTTCTTGAACGTGCTGGTGGATTCGGCGGGCGTCTTGTACAGCGGCTCGCTCGTCTGTCAGTTGCTGTTTCCCGCTTTGCCTTTGTGGCTCATCGTCGCGGTGCTGGCCGGCGCGGCGGGCATCTACACCATCACCGGCGGACTGCGCTCCGTGATCTACACGGAAGCGGTGCAGGCGGTGGTGCTGCTGGCAAGCGCCGCACTGATTTCCGTGGCCGCGTTTCAGCACGCCGGCGGCTGGCACGCCGTCATGACCCAAGTCGATCCGGCCGCTCTCTCTCTGATCAGGCCCTTGGGAGATCGTGGAGTGCCATGGCTGGGATTGCTGTGCGGCGTGCCGCTGCTCGGTTTCTATTACTGGTGCACGAATCAATCCATCGTGCAGCGCATGCTGTCCGCGAGAGATACCGACCATGCGCGATGGGGCGCTTTGTTCGCAGGGTTGCTCAAGCTCACCGTGCTGTTTCTCATCGTGTTGCCGGGTACTTGCGCGTTGCTCATTTTCCCTCATCTGCCGCGCGCGGATCTGGTTTATCCCAACCTCATCCTGCACCTCTTACCGGTGGGACTGGCAGGCTTGGTGGTCGCGGCATTCGTCGCCGCCACCATCGTGTCGATCGCTTCGCTATTGAACTCCGCCTCGACGCTCATCACCATGGATGTGGTGCGCCATTTCAGGCCGAATCTCCCCGACGACAAGATCGTGCGCATTGGGCGCGTCAGCACCGCCGTGTTCTTGGTGATCGCCGTGGCCTGGGCGCCGCAGCTGCAGCTGTTTCCGTCGCTGTGGCAGTACCTGCAGGCCGTGCTCGCGTATGTGGTGCCGCCGGTGGTCGCACTGTTCGCGGTAGGCATGTTTTGGCGCGGCGCGAATTCCGATGGTGCAGCGGCCACGCTCATCTTGGGATCCTTGTGCGGCGGCGCCATGTTTCTCGCGAACGGCGTCCTGCATTGGACACACCTGCATTTCCTGTATGCGGCGCCCATACTGACATTGATTGATGTCGGCATCCTCGTCAGCGTCAGCGCGTACACCGCGACAGCACAACGCGCTTCGCAGATGGACGCCATGTCGCCGCTGCCGTCGTGGCGAATCGAGCGGGCCGATTTGCAGGCCAGGCCCTTTTGGCAGGACTACCGTTGGCAGGCCGCAGGATTGGTGTTGCTCACCGCCGCGGTGGTGATCGCATTCCGCTAAAAGACGAGGGAATTAGGGAGCGTTTAGTTGGACAGCGTATTCATGTGGCGACCGGGTCGTGCTCGCTACCGTGTACAAGCAGTGAATACTGCGTCTAGTATAATTACTTTTCCAACCAGGAAATTTCGATGCAATTTCGTACTCTAGGCCGCTCCAATTTGCGCGTGGCGCCGCTATGCCTCGGCGGCAACGTTTTTGGATGGACCGCGACAGAGACCGCGTCCTTCGCGGTGCTCGACGCACTTGTGAGTGCCGGACTGAACTTCATCGATACCGCCGATGTGTATTCCGCGTGGGTGCCCGGACACCGCGGCGGCGAATCCGAAACGGTCATCGGCAACTGGTTGAAGCGCAGCGGGAAGCGAGAGGCTGTGGTGATTGCAACCAAAGTCGGTATGCAGATGACGCCCGATCGCAAAGGCCTGTCGGCTGTCCACATTGCGCGGTCGGTCGAGGATTCACTGCGAAGATTGCAGACCGACACTATCGATCTGTATTTCTCGCACTGCGATGATGCCGGCGTCCCCATGGAGGAGACACTCGGTACTTATCAGAAACTCATTGCGCAGGGCAAGGTGCGCGCCATCGGCGCTTCGAACTTCACCGCGGCGCGATTGGCCGAGGCATTCGAGGTAAGCCGCAGGAACGGCCTGCCGCGATACGAAGTACTGCAACCGCACTACAATCTCTATGCGCGTTCCGACTATGAATCTTCGCTGGAAGCGTTGTGCGTGGAACAGCAGATCGGCGTCGTCAGCTACTTCGCGCTCGCCTCCGGATTCTTAAGCGGAAAATACCGCACCCCCGCGGACGCCGGTAAGAGCCCACGCGGCAAAGGTATCGTCGACAAATTTCTCAATGAACGTGGTTTGAGGATTCTTGCCGCATTGGATGACGTGGGGAAGCGCTACAGCGCTTCGCCCGCCACGGTTGCGCTGGCGTGGCAAATCGCGCGGCCCAGCATCACTGCGCCAATCGCGAGCGCAACTACGGTAAATCAACTCGCTGAATTGGTTGCCGCCACCAAATTGGAGTTGGATCGAGCTGCGATTGAACAATTGAATGTTGCCTCCGCATGAGAGGCGCAACATGAACAAAGCGACGTCGGCCATTACCTTGCTTTTGGTGGGAGCCTTTGTTGCGGCCTGTGACGGTGACGAAAAACACCGCGCGCTCTATAACAGCAAAGAGGACTGTCTGAAGGACTGGGGCACCGAATCCAGTTGCCAACAATCGCAAGGACCCAACGGCGCATTCTTCTACTACGGTCCTTGGTACACCCGTTCATCGGCGTTCTGGGGCCGCGGCGGAGGGGCGTCTGCGAGCATCGTCTCGCAGGGCGGCGGGTCGGTGACCTCGGCCACCGAAGCGGCACATTTCGGCGGCTTTGGTGAGTCCGCGAGCGCCCATGGCGGCGTTGGCGAGTGAGGCGCGAAAGCTCGCTCCCGCGTGAGAACTGGCAGGAAAGGTGCGAGAAAGTCGGCTTCGACTTCCACACCACCATCGACAATTACCCGTATTGGAACGAGTCAGCGTGCTATGCGTTCACGGTCGATGAGATCGACAGGCTCGAAACAGCGACCAATGAACTGCAAAGAATATGCTTGGAAGCCGTTGACCATGTGGTGCGCAACGAAGCGTTCGGAGATGTCGGAATCCCGGTCCAGTATGAGGGGCTCATCGCCGAGAGCTGGCGTGAAAAAGAACCCAGTCTGTACGGCCGCTTTGATCTGGCATTTACCGGAGATACGCCCAAGCTGTTGGAGTACAACGCCGATACGCCGACCAGCCTGCTCGAGGCTGCCGTGGTGCAGTGGTACTGGCTGAAAGACACCCATCCGAACGACGATCAATTCAATTCCATCCATGAACGCCTGATTGATCGCTGGCGCGAAATCAGTCCCGCCGGCGAATTCATTCACTTTGCCTGCGATACGGATTCCTACGAGGATGTGGGCAATATTCGCTACCTCATGGACACGGCGTGCCAGGCAGATTGCACGGCGACATTGATCTCGATGAAGGACATTGGCGTCCAAGCTCGCTCGTTTGCATTTGTCGATAGAAACTTGAACCCCATTCGCCGGTGCTTCAAGTTGTACCCGTGGGAGTGGATGTTTTCCGACTCGTTCGGATCTCAACTCGCGGGGCACACGACCAGATTTATTGAGCCGTCCTGGAAAAGCATTCTGTCGAACAAGGGAATACTGCCGCTTCTGTGGAAACTGTACCCTGAGCATCCAAATTTGCTGGCCGCATACCGCGAACCAGGACAATTAGCGGGTAACCATGTGGTCAAGCCGGTGCATTCGCGCGAGGGTGCCAATATAGAGCTAGTCGGTGATGTGGCCGCTCGGACCGGCGGCACCTATGGCGGACCGATGGTGTACCAGCAGTACACCCCGCTCTTCAAGTCGGAGGGCAAGTCTGCTGTGATCGGATCTTGGATCATCGGCAATCGAGCCGCCGGCATCGGCGTACGCGAAGACGATTCTCTGATAACCGGCAATGTCAGTCGATTCGTGCCGCATTACTTTTCGTAGTTTCTAAGGACTCAAAATTTATGCGTCGACAATAGCAGGCTCGTTTCAGTGTTCGAGATCCCGTCGATGAGACGAATGCGACTTAAGACGCGATCAACCGCTTCGAGACTGTCGGTGCGAAGCTCCGCCACGATGTCCCAGCGGCCATTCGTGGTGTGAAGCGCGCAAACCGCGGGATCCCCACGCAGCGACCTGAGGACCTCATCCGTTCGGTTGCCCTCAACCGCCACGGTCATCAGCGCGCGAATCGTTTGCTCCTCCACCTGCGGCTTGAGTTTGACGGTGTAGCCGACAATGGTGCCGTCCGCCTCCATTCGTGCGAGCCGATTCTGCACGGTGCCGCGAGCGACTCTGAGGCTCTTGGCCAACGTAGCCACGGGCATGCGGGCGTCATCGCGCAGCAATGACAGTAATTTCCGATCGGTCGAATCCATGGATATTTCCCCTTGCGCATAGCACAAACCCACTGGATTGCGCAAAACGTCAGTTTACAATGACTATTTGTACAATAATAAGCACTTATTGATCAATGTTCTGGCTAGCCATTGGTCTTACCCCTCCCTGAGACTGTCACTCTGATGTGGGGGAAATCATGGTCAATTACATTGGAACAGAGCGCCTCCGCGCGCTCGTATCGCGAACAGGAGTCGGCCGTTTCATCGAGGAACTGGCCGCCGAAATCGCGGCTGATTACCGGCGATGGGACGAATTTGAGAAATCGGCGCGGCATGCGAGTCACTCTCCCGCGGGCGTGATCGAACTCATGCCCACGACTGATGGGCGTCTCTATTCATTCAAGTACGTCAACGGACACCCGAAAAACACCGCGCAGGGACTGCTTACGGTCACGGCATTCGGCGTGCTGGCCGACGTCGCAACCGGCTATCCCCTGCTTCTTTCAGAAATGACTTTCGTCACAGCGCTGCGTACGGCTGCCGTCTCTGCTCTGGCGGCGACTCGGATGGCGCGCTCCTCCAGCCGTGTCATGGCATTGATTGGAAACGGCGCCCAAAGTGAATTCCAAGTCATCGCGTTTTATCGGATGGTCGGCATTCGTGAAGTGCGGCTCTACGACACCGATCCTCAAGCGACGGCCAAACTGGTTCGCAACTTGACCAGGTTGCAACTTCCGAACCTGTCCGTGACTCGTTGCAGCAGTACGGCCGAAGCGGTCCGGGGCGCCGACATCGTAACCACCGTGACCGCCGACAAGCGCAACGCAACCATACTCACGCCGCAGATGATCGAACCGGGCATGCATTTGAATGCCGTCGGCGGCGACTGTCCCGGCAAGACGGAATTGCATCCGGATATCCTGCGTTCGCCGGCGGCTCGCATTGTGGTGGAGTTCGAAGCACAGGCCCGCATCGAGGGCGAGATTCAACAACTCGGCGGTGCGGTTCAAGTGAGCGAACTTGCGCACGTCTTGTTGAACAATAGACCCGGTCGATTGAGCGATGACGAGGTCACCATCTTCGATTCCGTCGGATTTGCACTCAGTGACTTTTCTTCGTTACGTTATCTGCAGCGACTGAATGCTGAGTACCCCGACGGCGGCCAGCGGATCGATCTCGTTCCGGATATGGAAGACCCGAAGGATCTGTTTGCCTGCATGGCGAACGAGACCGTGCGCATACGCCAACGACGGTTCGCCTGATGCGCGCTGCCAACCGTACCGCCAGCCTCATCGGCGCGCCCACGGACATTGGCGCCAGTGATCGCGGCGCTTCCATGGGCCCCGAAGCGCTGCGTGTCGCCGGAATTCACGCGGCCCTGACGCGGCATGGATTGGACGTGGTGGACTGCGGCAATGTCAGCGGCCCTGCCAATCCCGGGCTGATCAAGATCGACGGCTACCGCAATTTGGCGCAGGTCACAGCCTGGAACCATGAAGTACACGATGCCGTGTATCGAGAGTTGACCGCACAACGTCTGCCGATTTTGCTCGGTGGCGATCATTGTTTGAGCATCGGATCCATTGCCGCAGTCGCCCGCCATTGCCGCAACAAGGGCAAGCAGTTGCGCGTGCTTTGGTTGGACGCGCATACCGATTTCAATACGCGGGAACTGAGCCCAAGCGGAAGTTTGCACGGGATGCCGCTATCGTGCCTGTGTGGATTCGGTCCCCGCGAACTGCTGCAGATCGGCGGTGCGACGCCGGCGATCTCGGCGAAATGGGTTCGGCAGATCGGCATACGCAGCGTCGATACCGGTGAGAGGCGCTTCGTGCACGAACAACAGCTCGAAGTGTTCGATATGCGCTTCATTGACGAAATGGGCGTGCGCCAAACCATGGAGCTGGCGTTGCAAGACATGGATGCGGAAACTCACCTGCACGTCAGTTTCGATGTCGATTTTCTCGATCCGGAAATAGCACCGGGAGTCGGCACCACGGTGCCGGGCGGTCTGTCTTACCGGGAAGCACAGTTGTGCATGGAGATGATTGCGGACACCGGGCGGCTCGCTTCATTGGACATTATGGAATTGAATCCAGCCCTGGATGTGCGCAACAAGACCGCCGTGCTCGCGGTGGATTTGGTCGAATCCCTGTTTGGCAAGAGCACGCTGATGCGAAAGCCGCTGTCGTATGCGGACAGGCTCGTCAGTGCTTAACTTTTATTTTTTGAAACCTGTTGACACGCGCATTTTTCTGAGTAGAGTGCGCTCCCCTATGAATTATCAATCAACCAAATTTGGCTCGCGGCAGCGCTCGGCGCTGAGAAGTCACGCAGAGAATCTCTGGATTCTTCGCGGTGCGCCGCCGTGTGCATTGGATGATGTGATGCGTTAGCCCTTCGCTTTAGGTTGCGGGGCTGGCCAGCTGGCAGTCCCCGGAACATCTCCTCATGAGACCCCGGTCGGCGCTGCCTACCGGGGTTTCGTCGTTTTGGGCGATGAGATTGTGATTGTGCGAGCAGAGGGAGGATTCGAGGCCGCGCACTGGCGTGGTCCCGTGACGAGGTAGAAACATCGATCGTGCCGCGACAGTGGGTTCGCCACCCCACCTGGCGCGCTTGCGCCTCGAAGAGGGTTGCGCGGGCGCGTATCGCACGAATGCGCTGTTTCATGCCACCACAAGTTAGCTCAGATGGGAGAGCAACGGTCTCGTAAACCGTGTGTCGCGGGTTCGACTCCCGCACTTGAACCAGTCCTTAAAACTGGAGCTTGCTGGTGTTTTAGAGCAAGGGTAACGCCTTGCATCGAGGTGAGCTTCGGTGAGAGGCGATGCGCAGTCAGGCATCGGCCTCGCACAACGCACGCGACGCTTTGAGCGGTGAATGTGCGCGGTGTTTGCAACCCGGTAGCCGCTGCGTCGAGTCGGGAGGGTGTGAGTTTGCTCCAGTGAGAAATTCGCCTTTGTCGACAACGTCAGCACGCCGGCACGGCGAACGCCGCGCCTTCACAGGCCCGCGCAGCGTACGGAGGCGAACCTCGACCTGTTGGGAAGCCGCCGCACAATGGGGTGCGGCGGCCGCGGAGGAGTAAGGAGAAAGAAAGTGAACATGTTGATGGGATTGAAGCGAATCACGATTGCTCAGTACGAGCGCGGCCTGTTGTCCCGTAACCGCAGCTTCGAGGCGGTCATGGAACCCGGCGTGCACTGGCTGTTCGATCCGTTGAACCGCTGCGACGTGAAGGTGTACGACGTGACGATTCCGGAATTCGAGCACCCGCGGGTGGACGTGCTGATCACGGATACCCGCGCGCTGATCGAGCGGTACTTGATGATTGTGGAACTGGGCGACCGCGAGGTTGGTCTGGTCTACAAGAACGATCGCTTGGTATCGGTGCTGGCGCCGGGCAAGCGTCAGTTGTACTGGCGCGGACCCATCTCCGTGCGCGTTGACGTGCGGGACATCTCGCGCGAATTCGCGCTGGATGCCGACACCGCTCGCGTCCTGACGCGCGCACGCGCGGCCGCGCTGAACAGCGAGGCGATTGGCGTCGTCGAGGTGCCGGACACCTCGGTGGGATTGTTGATCGCTGACGGCGAGCTGCGTGAGGTGCTGAAGTCGGGTTTGACGGCGTACTGGAAGTTCCAGCGCAACGTCAAGGTGGAGTTGGTGGACCTGCGTCTGCAGACCATGGAGGTCGGAGGTCAGGAAATCCTGACGCGTGACCGGGTGAGTTTGCGAGTCAACCTGACTGCACTCTGGCAGGTGCTGGATGCGGTGCAGGCTCGGACGCGGCTCGTCAACTTTGTCGATTACGTCTACAAGGAACTGCAGTTCGCGCTTCGAGAAGCGGTGGGCGCGCGTACCTTGGATGAGTTGCTGGGCGACAAGGGAGCGTTCGATCGCGAGATCAGCCAGATTGTGGCCCGCAAGCTCGAGGGCAACGGCGTGGTGGTGCGATCGGTGGGTGTGAAGGACGTCATCTTGCCGGGCGAGATGAAGGTCATTCTCAACCAGGTCGTGGAGGCGGAAAAGATCGCGCAGGCGAACTTGATCCGGCGCCGCGAGGAGACGGCAGCGACCCGCTCGCTGTTGAACACCGCGCGGTTGATGGACGACAACCCGACGCTGTTGCGGTTGAAGGAGTTGGAGACGCTGGAGAAGGTGACGGAGAAGATCGACAAGTTGACGGTCTTCGGCGGCCTCGAAGGCGTATTGAAGGACGTTGTGCGTATCCAGGTGCCGGGTGCCTGAGGACCGCATGACAAGCCGGTGCCCGGCGGCCGTGAGGCTGCCGGGCTTTTTTTACGACCAGGATTTAGCGACGATGAGCATTCACAAGTTAGCGCCGGACCGAGGGATTGATTCCCGCCCGTTCAGCGTCAGCGTCTCGTTCCAACACGACCTATGCGATCTGGGCGAGGCGGTGATCAAGACCCGGGCGATCCAGACATTCGACCATGCCGCCACGCGTTATCCGATTCATCGGCGGATCCGCTGCGCCGCGAGCAACAAGCTCCAGGATGTATTCGATGATCTCGCGCTGAACTCCGGCCTCGCACCGCAGCGGTTGGATACCGGCACACTGCTGCTCGATGGGGATGGCGTATTCGTGAGTGCGGAGGGGTATCGCAAAGCCGGCTATTGTTCCTGCACGTTCGACGTTTGGGCGAAAAGCAAGGAGATAGCCGACCAGACACGCGCGACGCTGTTGCAGGCTGCGGGTCCATGCCGGGTGCGCGAGCAAATGTTCGTGATCGATTGGCAGTTCTGCAATAACCGCGGAACGCTGATGAGCACGTCTTTCGATGAGGTAGCCGACGATCTCCTCATCGATGAGGCCTACCCGCAACTGGGCGCGCCGGTCGCGCAGTTCATCGAGCAGTATTTGTCCGCGCCCGAGACTGTCTTGATCTTGTTGGGTCCACCGGGAATGGGGAAAACACGGCTCGTTCGAGCGACACTCGCGGCCATGTCGCGGCGCAAGGAGGACAGCGCTATAGCGATGTATACGGCGGACAAGACCGCCTTGGAAAGCGACGAGATCTTCGTCGATTTCATCACCGGTTTGCACGACGCCTTTGTCATCGAGGACGCCGACCACTTGCTGCAGCCGCGCACCGACGGCAATCGCAATTTGCATCGATTCCTCATGATTGCGGACGGCGTGGTGCGCGCCCAGAACCGGAAAATCATTTTTACGACCAATCTTCCGAATATCGGCAGCATCGATGAGGCACTGCTGCGGCCCGGGAGATGTTTCGCCACCATTCAGATGCGTCAGCTTTCTCGGCTTGATGCTGAAGCCGTGCTGCGCCGCCTGCTTCCCGATGACACGGACGCCGTCAGCAAGGCTCACGAATCCCTGTTTGCGACGGGCCGCAACCATAGTTCACTTGCGGCGATCTACCGTGCTGCTGGACTTAGAACGTGACCCTGACTCCGCCGAAGTACGCGCGCGGCATACCCGGACTTTGAAAACGATTGTCGACGCCGGGATCATTGGAACCTGCACCGACGGGAACGCCCGGCGCATTGACGCCGGTGGGGTCGCCGAAGAGTCCAAAAGTTGAGTAGCGCTCGTCGAAGAGATTTTGCACATTGGCGAACAGTTCGACTTGCTTGACAATCTTGTAGGACGTGCGGAGGCTGAATACATGGTAGCCGGGGAGCTGCGGATTTTGGTTTGACTCGTCTCCCTTATAAAAGGAATCGCTCGCGGAGGTAAAGGATGCGCCCACCGACCAATTCGGCAGTACCCAGAAATCACCGCCCAGTTTGATTCGGTTATTTGGAATGAGAGGCAGGTGATCGCCCGGCAGCACTTGAATATTGCCGTCAGCGTCTTGGAAGGGATTGGACGGCGAATTGAGCACCAACGGTGAGCGGAAAGTGGCATCGATGTAGCTGTATTGCGCATATGCCGACCATTGCCGGTCTTGATAGGTCAGGCCGGTTTCGAATCCCTGGCGGCGGGTGGACCCGATATTCTGGAAGAAGCCGGTGCTGATCGACGTCGAGATGCCGTAAATATCGTCTTCCGAATTCGTCCGGAACACGCTGGCACTCCAATTGAGTACTCCGCCGTTCGATCCCATGGCCAAATGCCCTCTGAGACCCAGTTCGGTGGTTTTCGCGACGACCTGCTTCAAGTTCGGCGGGTCGCTGGCAAGACTGGAAGGCAACAGGCAGGGCTGCTCCGGATTGGAACACTCGATTTCGCTCGCGGTCGGCGCTCGATTGTTGGTCGCTACGCTTAAGAACACCGTGACGTTTGACAGCAATTTGTACGTGGCGCCGATGGCGGGATTGAGATGGGTAAAGCGGTTGTTGCCATCCAGGTTGGTGCCGAGTTGATCCACCAAGTCGACCTTGGCGATGTTGTATCGGGCGCTGGCGGTGACCGACAGGAGTGAATTCACATCAAAGGTGTCGGTGATATAGAAGCCATAGTACTTGTTGTTCGTGGTCAGGCTCACGGGCGTCGATGAGACCAGATCGCCATTTGAATCGACGCTGTTTTCCGGAGTGAATACCAGCAGATTGGAGGGCAGAACAGTCAGTTCCGAATTAAGAAGCCCCACCTGCGTGCCGGAAAAGAAATGCGTCTGCGCCGTGTCGAAGGTGGCCCCCAGCGCGAACGCATTGCCGTGCCCCATAAGCGCGCGACTGCTGGTCAATTGCAAAGAGCCCCCCAGGCCGTCGGTGCTGATTCTTTCAAAGTCGTTCTGACCAATGATGTTAGCCCCACCATTGGTGATATCGGGAAGCGTCGTCCCGGCCGCATCGGTGAGCGGCGTCAGGCCGTCCCCCTGGCACAACGCGCTGATTTCGATGCAGCCGGTGTAGTGCGAATCGTCTCCGTTGGCGACGGTTTGGCGGAAATTGCGCGAGTACAGAATGGCTTGGACAGAAGACGTGTCGGTCAACGCGAACGCCGCGTTCAGCGTCATGAAGTTCAGCGTGTTGATATTGTTTTGCGGCCCGGTAAAGACATTCGTGGGATTCAATTCGAGCGACTGTATCGGAGCGGCTCCCTGACCGGCCAATTGGTTGTCCGCGCGGGCGTAGCTTAGGTCCACCGTGGCGGGGCCATCGTGATAACTCAGGTCCATGTAGTACTGGCGGATGGAATCATGCGCGAACAAGCGCCAGCCGTCTTGATCCAAAATGCGTGCCGCGCCATAGAATCCGAATGCTCCGCTATTCATGCCGAATTCAGCCGAACCCTGACGCTGATTAAAAGAGCCGCCGGACAGGCTGGCGTCGGCGCCCTGGAAGGTAAAGCCGTTCTTCATAGTCACGGACAAGGCGCCGCCCAAGGCGTTCAGGCCAAACAGAGGATTGGAACTGACAATGTCAACGCGGCTGATCGCGATATCGGGGAACAGGTCCCAGTCCACGGTATCGCCGAAGGCTTCGTTGATACGCACGCCATTCTGGTAGACCGCCAATCCTTGTGGCGTGCCCAGCACCGGCGAGGCCTCGAATCCGCGATACAGAATATCGGGTTGAAATGGATCGGCGAGCGTGTCGTTGATGTTGACGCTGCCCAGGCGATTCGAGAGTCCATTGATGATGCTGGCCGCGCCGTCTTGGATTAAGTCGGCGGCGCTGAGACTTTGCGCATTGCCGGGAATCTTATCGGCGTCGATATTCAAGCCCGGTACGGGCGTCGAGCCAATGACTACGATTTGAGCCAGCGGCTGAGATTCCTTGGCCTCCTCGGCCGGCCACGCGGACGACCAGACCGCCAGGGCCGCAGCCGGCGAAATCAAGAATTTTCTCCGCAAACGCATGCTGGCTTCCCCTCGCACGAGATGCTTGCACACGATCCATCGCTTGAGAATGGCGATTCTTCCCGTCAGAACCGGGAGTTTTTCCCGGCCGCCTCGCCCTGCTGAGGCGGGGATTTATTCGGGCGGCATCAGTCCCAATTGACCGGCCTTGGTTAGCAGCTGAATGGCTGACTCGGCGCCGAGTTTCTGCTTGATGACGGTTTGGTGATTGGCGACTGTTTTTGCATTCAGTCCGAGTGACTGCGCGATTTCCGTGATCGATTGACCTTGCGTAAGCAGGCGCAGCACTTCGAATTCGCGCGCGGACAAGCTGCCCGCCGCATCCTTGTCGGTGGCAAAATCCCGGAGCGCGAGCTTTTGGGCAATTTCGGGACTGAGATACCTCTTACCGCCCGCTATGGCATGAATTGCCTGCACCAGCACGTTCGGCGCGCTCGCCTTGGTGACATAGCCGAATGCGCCCGCTTGCAGGGCACGCCTCACGAAGATGATATCTTCGTGCATGCTAAAGACCAGTACACGAGCGTCCGGTTTGTAGTGCAGCATGCGGCGCATGGCTTCGATCCCGCTGGTGCCGGGCATCGAGATGTCCATGACCACGATCTGCGGATCAAGGTGGCAGAATAGCGAATGAGCCGTGGCTGCATCACCCGCCTCGCCGATGACCACGATGTCGCCGTGCCGCTCCAATAAGCGAATATAGCCTTCTCTCACCACGGCATGATCATCCACGAGCAACACGCTTACCGGACTACCAGCGTCGTTCATCATTCTTCTCCGTGCGTGTAAACGCGGGCTGCTCGGAAGTCCATTGCCGGGCAGCTCGCCGTGAATTGCACCGCCTTGGCTATTTCGCCTCGACGATCTTCTTTAGATTATCCAAACCACCCTGATAAATGGCGTTGGCCGTATCGATGGCGGCTTTGTCATTTTCCTTTTCGCCAGGGTGATCGCTGGGGTCTTTGCGCTTGAAGCGGCCCGACCAGGTCACCGAAGACTTGCCCTTGCCGAGAGATTTCACCACGAAGGTCGATGTGTAGTCGCTCAGCGGCACCACGCCCTCGAGAATCGAGTACTTGAACGAGTGGCCTGCGGGGTCGTACGCGAGCAGCTTCTCCTTGATCGTTCCACCGCCTTTCAAGGTCAGCAAGCGAACGGCGCCAACGGTATTATTCGTGCCCTCGACGATTTCGTCCGAGGCCAGGGCGGGATGCCACGTATTCAAGGCATTGAAGTCCTTCGCCGTATGCCACACTTTGTTTGCCGAAGCCTCGATGGTGATCGTCTTGCTGACATGAAGCACCGGCGCTGCCGCCCAGCCGTACCCGGATGACAATACGGTCAACCCAAATATGATCGCACTTTTGATTTTCATGATGTTCAAGTCCTTGTGTAGAAATGTTACCCCACTCATCAAATTTGTTGCAGCCGTAGCCAGCGCGCCGCCAACGGCGGAATCAGCAAGAGGCTTACCAGCGTAGATGACACCAAGCCGCCGAGAATTACCACCGCCATCGGACCTTCGATCTCGTGTCCGGGTTGGTGCAGCTGCAAAGCCACCGGCAGAAGCGCGAGCCCCGTCAGCAGCGCAGTGAGCAACACCGGTGTCAGCCGTTCCTCGGCGCCGCGCGCCGCAGTCTCGCGGTTCCACGGCTGAGCCTCCGCGTACACCAGATGGTCATAGTGCGATACGAGCAAAATCGTGTTGCGTGCCGCCATGCCGAACAGAGCCACGAAGCCCACCATCGCACCGAGAGTCAGCGTGCCGCCGGTCAGTGCCACCGCCACGACACCGCCGATGAGCGTGCTCGGCAAAGACAGCAGCACCAGCAGCACGTGCCGGGTGTTGCCAAACGCCAGAGCCAGCAAGAGAACGATCAGCACGAAAGCGGCGGCCGAGTGCAGCAGCAATTCATTTCTTGCCGCCGCCTGCGCCTCCGCCGCTCCCCCATAGCGCAGAAACACCCCGGGCGGCAGCTGAACTTGCGCGCTGATCGAGCGGCGCGCCAATTCGGCATAGCGCGCCTGATCAGCGCTCTTTGACGATGCGACCACGACCTGGCGGCGCAATCCGTCCTGATGATCTACGACACTTCGCGCCAATGGCATGCTGATTCGAGCGACGGAGGATAGCGGGGTCAGCGCGCCATCTCGCCCGCGCAGCAGCAACGCGCCCACCATATTGGGATCCGACTGATGCGCAATGCGCACGGCCACAGGAACGCTGCGATCGGCTTGCTCCAGTTCAGCGGCAATGGTGCCGTGAAAAGCCGCATTGACGGTCTGCAGCACGTCCGCAGCCAGCAGCCCGTGAATCGCCAGTTGCTGCGGAAGCAATTCCAAGTGCAGCTCGACTTCGCGTGACGGCACCGTCAGGCGCGCGTTGGACGTGTCGGGCAAGCGCCGCAATACGTCGACGATTTGCGCGCCGACCTGATCGTCCGCATCGAGGTCCGAACCGATGACGCTTATGAAAAATGGTGCCGACTCGCCCGCAAGTGTTTCGCCGATGCGTTCGGCCAGCACCGAGTAGATCTCCACCAGTTGATTCGGGTAGTTCGCAAACACGGCGCGGATATCGGCATCAATTTCCGTAGCGCGGTGGCCTTGCTGCGGGTCGATCTGCACTTCGAACTCGCTCTTGTGCGGCGCATCCGGATCCTGTCCGTTCTCGGCGCGGCCGA
>Ga0209624_10000297_pt1 | contig 44298 bp, 38 predicted proteins | sample JacPinW_OM2H0_O1_FD_188565 | JGI IMG/M metagenome (GOLD analysis project Ga0209624, IMG submission 188565) | Forest soil microbial communities from Algoma, Ontario, Canada - Jack Pine, Ontario site 1_JW_OM2H0_O1 (SPAdes) (version 2) | ecosystem: Environmental > Terrestrial > Soil > Boreal...
CAGAGGGGCTGGCGCGCCCGCCGTCGCTTCTGACGGAACTCCTTATTGACCAGGATTCGCTTTTTCCCCCCGAGTTCAGCGCCTTCGTTGTCCGAGGTCACGGGTTGGTGCGGCGCGACGCTCGCCGCCAATGCCGACCCCGACCGCGTAATCCGAGACGTCGCTGCTCTCGATCAGGCGGGCCCGGGCGATCTGACGTTCCTCGACAATCCGCGGTATCTCGGCTGGCTCAAGCAGACGCGGGCGGCTGCGGCGCTCATTTCGCCGCGCTATGCCGACGTGGCGCCTGCGACTTGCGCCGTGCTCATCGCGGCCGAGCCTTATCGCGCCATGGCTTTGGTGATGACCAAACTTTACCCTTCCGCGGTCAAGCCCGGCTCGGTCTTTGGCGAGGCCAGTATTTCCACGATGGCGTGCGTTCACCCTTCGGCGCGGCTCGAATCTGGCGTCACCGTCGACCCAGGCGCGGTGATCGGCCGCGGCGTGGAGATTGGCGCTGGCACCATCATCGGGTCCAATGCGGTCATCGGTCCTGAGGTGCGCATCGGTCGCGATGGGTCGGTCGGCGCCTCGACCACGATCGTGGCGGCGCTGATCGGCGATGGGGTAATCATTCATCCGGGCGCGCATATCGGACAGGACGGCTTCGGGTTCGCCCTCGGCAGGCGGGGGCATCTCAAAGTGCCCCAGATCGGGCGCGTCATCATTCAGAACGATGTGGAGATCGGCGCCGGCGTGACGATCGATCGCGGCGCAAACCGCGACACCGTCATCGGCGAAGGGGCGAAGATCGACAATCTGGTGCAGATCGGCCACAACGTCGTCATCGGCCGCCACGCGGTTCTGGTCGCCCAGTCCGGCGTCTCTGGATCGAGCGCCATCGGCGATTTCGCCGCCCTCGGGGGTCAGGCGGGCATCGCCGGACATCTGACGATTGGCGCCGGCGCCCAAGTCGCCGCGGCGGCGGGCGTGATGACCGACATTCCCGCGGGCGAGCGTTGGGCCGGGGCGCCAGCGAAGCCCGTCCGGAAGTTTTTTCGCGAGGTCGCCGCGATCACGCGACTGGCCGATCGCGACTCGCACGGCGACGCCAATGCCGAATAACGCCGGCGACGGACGGGTGAGAAAGGAAACGGAATGAACGAACCGGCCCTCCGGACGTTCGACAGCTACGACATCCAGAAGCTGCTCGCGCTGTTGCCGCACCGCTATCCATTTCTCCTGGTCGACCGAATCGTCGAGGCCCGCGGCGACGAATATGGCGTTGGGGTAAAGAACGTGACGGCCAACGAGCCTCATTTCCAGGGCCATTTTCCTGGGCGGCCGGTCATGCCGGGCGTGCTGTTGATCGAAGCGATGGCCCAAACGGCAGGCGCGCTGTGCGTGGCTTCGCAGCTAGACAACACCGCGCCGAGCGTCGTCTACATGATGACGATCGATAAGGCCAAGTTCCGTAAGCCCGTCGTTCCCGGCGATCAGGTGCGGTTTCACATGACTCGCGTCGCCAAGCGGCGCAACATGTGGTGGTTCCGGGGTGAGGCGAAAGTCGAAGGCGCGCTGGTCTGCGAAGCCGAAGTCTCCGCGATGCTGGTGCGTGAATGACGAACGCAATCCATCCGAGCGCCGTCGTCGAAGACGGCGCTCGGCTCGGGACGGGAGTCGAGATTGGGCCCTTTTGTCACGTTGGATCGAAGGCGAGGCTTGGCGACGGCGTCCGCCTTGTCTCTCATGCCAGCGTGGCCGGCGACACCACGGTCGGCGCACGCACCGTCATCTACCCCTTCGCTTCAATAGGGCATCCGCCCCAGGACCTCAAATATCGCGGCGAGCCGGTCCGCCTCACAATCGGCGAGGATTGCCTCATTCGTGAAGGCGTGACGATGAACCCCGGCACCGCGGGTGGCGGCTCGGAAACGATCATCGGCCCGCGCTCAGTATTCCTGGCCAACGCCCACGTCGCGCATGATTGTCGCATCGGCGAGGGCGTTATTCTGTCTAACAACGTGATGCTGGCTGGCCATTGCCAGATCGGCGATTTCGCCATTCTGAGCGGCGGCGCCGCCGTTCACCAATTCGTTCGCATCGGCGCCCATGCGTTTGTCGGCGGTCTCGCTGGCGTCGAGCATGACCTCATCCCCTTTGGCCTTGCGCTCGGCAACCGCGCCGGGCTCGCCGGCCTCAATATCGTCGGCCTGAAGCGCCGGGGCTTCTCCCACGAGACGATCCATGAGCTCCGGCGAGCCTACAAGATGCTGTTCAACGGCGGCGGCGCCTTAGGCGGCACGTTGAAGGAGCGCATCGACGAGGTCGCTGACGCCTTCGCCGACCAGGACGCTGTGCAACAAATCGTCGCCTTTCTGCGCCAGGGCGGGGATCGCGCGATTTGCGTCCCGCGCGCGGGTAAGGAAGAGGAGGGGTGAGCGGAGCGAACGGCGGGCCGGGCGCTCGCGCCCCCGGTCCTCTGGCGATCCTATGCGGCGCGGGCGCCTTTCCGCTCGAGGTCGCTGGCGAGGCCCGCCGCGCCGGCCGGGAGCCGTTTCTGGTTGGAATCGTCGGCGCAACCGATTCGGCGATTGAAGCCTATCCGCACGTCTGGGTCCGGATGGGCGAGGTCGGCAAGCTGTTCGCCGCCCTGAGAGGGCGCGCAATCGCCGAGATGGTGATCATCGGCGCGATGGCGAGACCCGAATTGGCCGATCTCAGGCTCGACTGGGGCGCGGTGAAGCGAGCCGCCGGGCTGGCGCAATTGTTTCGCCGCGGCGACAACGGACTGCTTGCCGGCCTCGCCGCGATAATCGAGCGCGAGGGCGTCAGTGTGGTCGGCGCGCACGAAATCGCCCCGCGCCTCCTCGCGCCGATCGGCCCGATCGGCGCGCGCGCGGCGTCCGAGGAGGATGAGACGGACATTGCGCTTGGCGCGCGCCTCCTCGAAGCGCTGTCGACCTTCGACGTGGGCCAAGGCGCCATCGTCGCCGCTGGCCGGGTGCTGGCGATCGAGGCGGCCGAAGGCACCGATGCGATGCTCGCGCGCGTCGCGGAGATGCGCGCCAACGGCCGGCTGCGTTTCGCCGGTCCGGCGGGCGTCCTGGTGAAAGCGCCTAAGCGCGGGCAAGATCTCAGGCTCGACATGCCGGCCATCGGGCCGAAGACGATTGAAGGCGCAGCCAACGCGCAACTGCGGGGGGCTGCGGTCGCCGCGGGCAAAGTGCTCATCCTCGAGCGCGAGCGCTGCGCCCGCGAAGCCGACTCGGCCGGCCTGTTCGTCGCGGGCTTCGCGCACACGAGCCCGGCCAGATGAGCCCTTTGCGGGTGGCTCTGGTCGCCGGCGAGCACTCCGGCGACCAGCTTGGCTTCAAGCTCATGCGGGCGCTCCGCGAAGCGGGCTCGGGCGAGATCGGCTTCTCCGGCGTCGGCGGCGAGGCGATGGAGGCCGAGGGCTTCAGGAGCCTGTTTCCGGTTAGCGACATCGCCGTCATGGGCATTCTTCCGGTGCTGGCCCGGCTGCCGACGCTCATCGCGCGGATTCATAAGACCGCCGCCGCGATCGTCGCTGCGCGGCCGGACGCCCTCGTTATCATCGACAGCCCTGACTTCACCCACCGCGTCGCCCGCCGCGTGCGGGCGGCGTTGCCGAAGTTGCCGATCGTCGACTACGTCAGTCCCAGCGTCTGGGCCTGGCGGCCCGGTCGCGCCAAGACGATGCGGACTTATGTCGATTGCGTGCTGGCGCTGCTGCCATTCGAGCCTGAGGCCTATCGGCGCCTGGACGGGCCTCGTTGCGTCTACGTCGGCCATCCGCTGATCGAACGCCTCGGCGAATTGCGGCCAAACGCGGACGAGGCGCGCCGTCGCGACTCCGCGCCGCCGCTCATCGTTGTGCTGCCCGGCTCGCGGCGGTCCGAAGTGACCCGGCTAATGCCAGATTTCGGCGGCGCGCTTGCGGCGCTGCGCCAATCGGTCGGACCATTCTCGCTCGTCCTGCCGACCCTGCCGCATATCGAGCGCGAGGTGCGGGCCATGGCGGCGAAGTGGCCCGAGCGGCCAACCATCGCACTCGGCGAAGCGGCGAAATACGCCGCGTTTCGCGTCGCGCGCGCAGGCCTCGCCGCTTCCGGCACAGCGACGCTCGAGCTTGCCCTTGCCGGCGTCCCGATGGTCGGCGCTTACAAGGTCTCGCTCATCGAGGAGCAGCTCAAATACCTGATCAAGGTCCCCTCGATCCTGCTGCCCAACCTCATCCTCGGCGAGCGCGCGATTCCCGAAAAACTGCAGAGGGAATGCGCTCCCGCGGCGCTCGGCGCGGCGCTCACGGAGATCGTGCGGGACGGCCCGGCGCGACGGGGCCAGCTCGAGGCGCTATCCCGGCTCGATCTGCTTATGGCGCTGCCCGACGGCGGCGCGCCTAGTGCGCACGCCGCCCGCGCCGTGCTAGAGACAATCGAGGCGGGCGGCGGCGCGCGGTCCCCGGCCTGATGCCCGCAGGGCGCACCCTCGGCTGCGACGCAGCGATTTCAAAGGCTTGAGTGTCTTTTTCTGTCACTTGAAACAAACGCGCGCGTCCTGCTTTGACGCAGGCGCATGGCTTGTGGAGTAAATCATAAATACCTTTTGATATCAATTTGTTGTTGAATATAACTCCTATACTAGATTAGAAGTATCGCGCGAAGGCGATCTCTTTTTGGGCGGCGCGAGCCAGGCTCGACATATCGCTCCGCGGGACGCCGCCATTGTTGCCGGGTTATTGGGCCGTGATCTTAGTGGGCCAGGGTGAAATCCTGGACGACGCCGCATTGGGGTTCGAGGACTGTTCGCCCCGATTGGCGCCGCGCCAGCGGTGTAGGCGCGCCGATCGCGCCCATGCCGTCTTGATCGTCATCCGCGCTCGGAAGCAGGATTCGGGCGAGCCGAATCCCCGCGCGCGTCAGAGCGCGTAGCGGGCGCTCTCGCGGGCGCCACGGCGGCGGGTGAGGCCCATCGCCGCGAGACCGACGAAGGCGATGACGAACACGCCCATGTCGAGGGCTCGGGAACCCCGCCGGGGCGCGGTTCCTGAACCCTAGCGGTTGCTCATGGGCTTATATTGGCGCAGCGTTTTGCCAGTGTAGAGCTGGCGGGGGCGGCCGATCTTTTGCTCTGGATCCTGGATCATCTCCTTCCACTGGGCGATCCAGCCGACGGTGCGCGCCACCGCGAACAGAACGGTGAACATGTCGGTCGGGAAGCCCATCGCCTTCAGCGTGATGCCGGAATAGAAGTCGATGTTCGGATAGAGCTTCTTCTCTATGAAATAATCGTCGTGGAGTGCGATGCGCTCGAGCTCGACCGCGACGTCAAGCAGCGGATCATCCTTGACCCCAAGCTCATTGAGCACCTCGTGCGTGGTGCGCTGCATGATCTTGGCGCGCGGATCGTAGTTCTTGTACACGCGATGGCCAAAGCCCATCAGGCGGAACGGATCGTTCTTGTCCTTCGCCTTGGCGATGTATTTGGGAATGTTCTCGACCCGTCCGATCTCGCCCAGCATCTTAAGCGCCGCCTCGTTGGCGCCGCCATGGGCCGGACCCCAGAGGCAGGCGATGCCGGCGGCGATGCAGGCGAACGGATTGGCGCCGGAGGATCCGGCCAGTCGCACTGTTGAAGTCGAAGCGTTCTGCTCGTGGTCGGCGTGGAGGATGAAGATGCGGTCGAGCGCCCGCGCCAAGACGGCGTTCACCTTGAACTCCTCGCACGGGACCGAGAAGCACATGCGCAGGAAATTCGCCGAATAATCGAGCTCGTTCTTCGGATAGACGAACGGCTGGCCGATCGCATACTTGAACGCCATCGCCGCCAGCGTCGGCATTTTCGCGATCATCCGGATCGAGGCGACTTCGCGCTGCCACGGATCGGTGATGTCGGTCGAGTCGTGATAAAAGGCCGCGAGCGCGCCGACGCAGGCCACCATCACCGACATCGGATGCGCATCGCGCCGGAAACCGTTGAAGAAGCGGTTCATCTGGTCGTGAACCATGGTATGCCGGGTGACGCGATAGTCGAAGTCGGCCTTCTGCGCCGCGGTCGGCAGTTCGCCATACAGAAGCACGTAGCAGGTCTCGAGGAAATCGCCGTGTTCGGCGAGCTCGTCGATTGGGTAGCCCCGATAGAGGAGCACGCCCTCGTCGCCGTCGATGTAGGTGATCTGCGATTCCGTGCTCGCGGTCGAGGTGAAGCCGGGGTCGTAAGTGAACATGCCGGTCTGGGCGTAGAGCTTGCCGATGTCGATGACCGACGGGCCGACCGTGCCCTTGCGGACCGGCAGTTCTACGGATTTTCCACCCATTGTAAGAGTGGCGGAGGCCGCGGCCGGCGGCTCGACGGTTTTGTCGCTCTTGGCAAGGGTAGCGGAAGTCGGCGTCATCGAGCGTCTCCCATAAAACTTAAAGCGCTCTCGCACTGCAATATGGTTATTGCAGCGCATTACTCAAGGCAAGTCAAAACCAAGGGAGCGGCTGAACCGCAGGTCGCTATTGCGGATTCTCGTAGCTGAAGGTCTGGTTGTTTTCATCGTAGGCGAACAGCTCCCCGTAGCGGCCGAGATTGATGATCGCCCGCAACGTCCGCTCGGCATAGTCCTCGGACATGTAATCCTCGAGCTCTTCGCGGAAGCGGGTGGCGGGCGCACGATGAGTCGGACGCTCGTCGAGCACGCGTTTGATGTGGGAGGCGAGGGGAATCTGCGCCAGCACCTGGTCGCCGAACACCTTCTTGCGCTGGTCGACGTCCATGTCGACGAACCGCCGGCCGAGCGGCGTCAGCTTGATGTCGCCCTCCTCGAATTCCGCCAAGCGCAACAATTGCAAAGTTTCGCCGAGCGGGAACAAATCGTCGATTTCGAGCTGAATTGAATCGGCGAGATGCGGCAGGTCCGCCTTTCCGTTGTAGGGTGGAGCGGCGATCTCCTCGAGCATGCCGGCGAGCGAGTTGGTCGATACCCGCGGTAGCGCAAGCCCAAGGCCGACCGCCGTCGCGGCTTCGCGCGTGGCCGGCTTCGTGGTGTCCGGCCGTTGGGTCATCAGCGCGTAGATTTTGTCGACCAGGGCGCGGAAGTCGTTGTCCAGCCGATCGCGCGGATGGGAAAGGGTGACCGGGATCTCAGAGGCGATGCGGCCGGGATTGGACGACAGCACGAGAATGCGGTCGGCCATCAGCACCGCTTCCTCGATATTATGGGTGACCATCAGGATGGCCTTGATTGGCATGCGCCCCTCTTGCCAAAGATCGAGCAGATCGGTGCGCAAGGTCTCGGCGGTAAGCACGTCGAGGGCCGAGAACGGCTCGTCCATAAGCAAGATCTTCGGCTGCATGACGAGAGCCCTCGCGAAGCCGACGCGCTGGCGCATGCCGCCGGACAGCTCCTTTGGGTAGGCGGATTCGAATCCGTCGAGGCCGATGGTGTCGATCGCTTTCAACGCGCGCTTCCGCGTTTCGTCGAGCGGCACGCCGTTGGAGCGGGGCCCGATCTCGACATTGTCGAGGACGTCGAGCCAGGGGAAAAGCGCGAAGCTCTGAAACACCATCGCGACTTCCTTGGCCGGTCCGTCCACCGGCTCGCCGTCGATCTTCACCGTGCCCTGCGTCGGTCGCGTGAGACCGGCGATGAGCCGCAGAAGAGTCGACTTGCCGGATCCAGAGCGGCCGAGCAGCGCAACGATCTCGCCGGTCTTCAGGCGCATGGAAACGTCGCTCAGCACCGGCGCGCGCGCTTCTCCCGAACCTGTCGAGAAAACCTGGCTTACCTTGTCGACGTCCAGAATCGTTGTGACGGCGGTGTCCAACATGGGCGTAAACTCCCAATCAATGATGCGGTCAGAGGCGCAGCCGCCGCTCCGCGTAGGCATAGAGCCGTCGCCAGAACAGCCGGTTGAACAGCGTCACGAACAGCGACATCATCGCGACGCCGAGCACAATTCTCGGAAAGTCGCCCTTGTCCGTGGCCTTGGCGATGTACGATCCGACGCCCTGCGCGACGACGGTGTGATCCTTCCACTTGACATATTCCGCCACGATCGACGCGTTCCAGGAGCCCCCCGACGCGGTGATCGCCCCAGTCAAATAATAGGGGGCAATGGCGGGAATGATGACCTGAGTCCACCAACGCCAGCCACGAATGCGAAAGTTCGCCGCAGCTTCGCGCAAGTCGTTGGGAAAAGCCGCCGCGCCGCCGATCGTGTTGAAGACGATATACCACTGTGTGCCGAAGACGATGAGAAAGCTCAACCAGATGTTCGGGTTGAGATTGAAGACGAGCACGAGGCTGACCGCTGCGCCGAACAGAAGGTTGACCGGGAAAGCGGCGAGGAATTGCGCAATCGGCTGAATGGCCTCAGCCCAGCGAGGCCTCAGCCCGATCCAGACGCTGATCGGAACCCAGACGAGAGTGGCGAGCAGCATCAAGAGCACGACGCGAATGAAGGTATAGAAGGTCAGCACAAACACATGCGCGACCTCGCCCCAATTCAGTTCTGTGGCGATATAAGAAACGGTGAGCCAACCGGCCCATGCGGCCACCGCGATGATGACCAGGATCCAGACGGCGTCGAGGAGCCGCGACGGCTCTCCCGACGTTTTGCGCGCCGGCGCAATTGTCGGGAAACGCACTGGCCACAGGCTGATGCTTCGGAGACCAGCGACGACTGGAGCGGAGCCGAGGCGGAGCCAGTGTGTGCGCTTGATGAGGTTCAAAACCCAAGAGGACTCGACGTCCTGGCTGACCGACAATTCGACGCGGAACTTGGCGGCCCAGGCGACGATCGGACGGAACAGCAACTGATCGTACAAGAGGATGACGATGCCCATGGTCAACACCGCTGCGCCGATCGCCGACCAGTCACCCGCGTCGTTGGCTTTGGCGATGAATGATCCCACTCCCGGCAGCGCGATTGTCGTATCGCCGACCGTAATCGCTTCGGAGGCCACTACGAAGAACCAGCCGCCGGACATCGACATCATCGTGTTCCAGATGAGGCCGGGCATCGCGAACGGCGCCTCAAGCTGCCAGAACTTCTGCCAGCCGGTCAGCCGGAAGCCGCGGGCGACTTCATCGAGGTCGCGCGGAACCGTGCGCAACGACTGGTAGAACGAAAAGGCCATGTTCCAGGCTTGGCTGGTGAAGATGGCGAAGACGGCCGCCAGTTCCGCGCCCATCGTGTTGCCGGGGAAGAGGCCGAGAAAGAAGGTCACTGTGAACGACAGAAAGCCCAGAACCGGCACCGACTGCAGGATGTCGAGCACTGGGATCAGAATCAACTCGGCGCGCCTGCTCTTGGCCGCGAGAGTGGCGTAGGTGAAGGTGAAAATGAGCGAAGCAACGAGCGCGGCGAACATCCGCAACGTCGTTCTCAGCGCGTAGTAAGGCAGTTGCCAATAGTCGAGCGAAATCGGGCTTTCGCTGGCCGCGGGCAGGGGCGCCGAAATGCCGTGGTAGCTTTTCGCGATCGCAGTCAAAAACGCCAGAATCGCCGCGAATGCGATCAGGTCCCATTGGTTCGGCAGAGCCCGCCGCCCGGCGGAAGCAAGGGAGTTGGACATGGGCGCATTCCGGCTGGCGCGTGTCGGGGCCTACGTATCGAAGCGGCCAAACGGACGCGAAAAACGTCAAACACCGTTGCCGCGGTGAAGGCAATCGGTATTTGCGCCGCCCAGCCCGGTTGATCCCCGGGCGTGATCGTTGATGGGCGGCTGTGACAGTATGACGACAGCCCTGCCGCCCGCTGATGCAGGAATGTGCGGGGTGTCGCGCTTGCCTTTCCTCTTCGCCTCCCCTATATGCCGCGCCATTCCACAGGCGGATTTTATGCGGCTCCTGATCCAAGGTTCCGCTCCGGTGGCGAGGCTCGCTTCGCTTCACATGATCCGCCGAGGCTCAACCGGACAAGGATAAGCTCCATGGCTTTGCCAGATTTCACTATGCGCCAGCTGCTCGAGGCGGGCGCGCATTTCGGCCACCAGTCGCACCGCTGGAACCCGAAAATGGCGCCTTACATCTACGGCTCGCGCAACTCGATCCACATCATCGATCTCGCCCAGACGGTGCCGCTGCTGCATCAGGCGCTGAAGGCGGTCTCCGACACCGTCGCCAAAGGCGGGCGAGTGCTGTTCGTCGGCACCAAGCGCCAGGCGTCGGATGAGATTGCGGCCGCCGCCAAGCGCTCCGCGCAATATTTTGTCAACGCGCGCTGGCTCGGCGGCATGCTGACCAATTGGAAGACGATTTCGGCTTCGATCTCGCGCCTGCGCAAGGTCGACGAGCTCCTGGGCGAGGGCGCGAAAGGCCTGACCAAGAAGGAGCGCCTGATGCTGTCGCGTGAGCGCGAAAAGCTCGAGACCGCGCTCGGCGGCATCAAGGACATGGGCGGCGTTCCCAATCTGGTGTTTGTCATCGACACCAACAAGGAAGCGCTGGCGATCAAGGAGGCCAATCGCCTCAAGATCCCCGTAATCGCGATCCTCGACACCAACAGCGATCCGGACGGCATCAGCTTTCCGGTCCCGGCGAACGACGACGCCGGCCGCGCCATCCAGCTCTATTGCGATCTCGTCGCTCGCGCGGCGATCGACGGCATTTCGCGCGGTCAGGGCGCGCAGGGGGTCGATCTCGGCGAAGCCGAAGCGCCGATCGCCGAACCGCTGCCGGAAACGGTCGAGCCGGAAGCCGCGACGACCGAGCCGGAAGCCGCGACAGAGCGGTTCGAGCTTCTGGCCGCGCCGCGGGGCGCGCCGGACGATCTGGCCAAGCTCACCGGAGTGGGCCCGCAGATCGTCAAGAAGCTCAACGAACATGGCGTGTTCCACTATTGGCAACTCGCCGCGATGACGCCGGAGGAATCCGCCAAACTCGACGCCGATCTCAGGTTCAACGGCCGCATCGAACGCGACAAGTGGAGCGAGCAGGCGCGCACGCTCATGGCTGCTGAATAGGTTTTAGGCAGCGCGCGGCGCTTGAAGAGCGAAAGAGGGACGAGCATGGCGACCATTGCCGCCGGACTGGTCAAGGATCTGCGCGAAAAGACCGGCGCGGGCATGATGGATTGCAAGAATGCGTTGAGCGAGACCGACGGCGATATCGAAGCGGCGGTCGATTGGCTGCGCAAGAAGGGCTTGGCCAAAGCCGCCAAGAAGAGCGGCCGGGTGGCGGCCGAAGGCCTTGTCGGCGTCGCTGTCGAGGACAACATCGGCGTTGTTGTCGAAGTTAATTCCGAAACCGACTTCGTCGCGCGCAACGATGATTTCCAGGCGCTGGTGCGCGGCGTGCTCGCGGTCGCGCTCGACCACGCGCCGGACGTCGACGCGGCTAAGGTGCTCGGCGCCCATTACCTGGGCGGCGGGACGGTGACCGAGGCGATCGCCAACGCCATCGCCACCATAGGCGAGAATATGACGCTCCGACGCGCGCAAGGTCTCAGAGTCGGCGAGGGCGCAATCGGCCATTATGTGCACGGGGCGGTCGCCGACGGGCTCGGCCGAATCGGGGTTATTGTCGCGCTCGAATCCGCCGGCGATCGCACCCGGCTCAGTGCGCTCGGACGGCAGATCGCCATGCACGTCGCCGCTGCAAGCCCGGTTGCTCTCGACGCCGCCGGGGTTGACCCAGCGACGGTTGCGCGCGAGCGCGCGGTGTTGGCGGAGAAGAACGCCGGCAAGCCCGCAAACGTGATCGAGAAGATCGTCGAATCGGGCCTCAAGACCTTCTACAAGGAGGTCACTCTTCTTGATCAGCCCTATGTCCATGATCCGGCGAAGAGCGTCGCTCAGGCGATCAAGGAGGCCGAAAAGACGGTCGGCGCGCCGATCGCCATTACCGGCTTCGTCCGCTACGCGCTGGGCGAAGGCGTCGACAAGACAGCGGAAGAGGCCTGAGGGCCTGGCAATGTTATCAAGCGGCCCTTAGGGCCGCTTTTTTTATCGCGTAAGAGGGACGGATCAGCGATTGTGCGGCGGCGGGCGGGGGGTTGACGGGTCTAGGAGGGGCTAAGCATGTCGAAAGCGCCGCGACCGTTGTTCAAGCGCGTGGTCGTCAAGCTGTCGGGCGAGGCGCTGATGGGGCCCGACACGCATGGCCTTCACGCGCCTACCCTCCAGCGCATCGCCGGCGATCTGAAGGCGGCGGCCGACCTCGGGGTGCAAGTCGCGGTTGTCGTCGGCGGCGGCAATTTCTTTCGCGGACTCCAGGGCGCGGACAAGGGGATCGAGCGCGCGCGCGCCGATTCGATCGGCATGCTGGCGACGGTGATGAACGCGCTGGCGATGGAGGGGGCGCTCGAACAGATCGGCCAGCCCGCGCGGGTGCTCTCCGCGGTCGCCATGCCGTCGCTGTGCCAGCCCTATTCGCGCCAGGCCGCGCTCGCCCATCTGGTCAAGCATCGGGTGATCATCCTCGCCGGTGGCACGGGCAATCCGTTCTTCACCACCGACACCGGTGCCGCGCTTCGTGCCGCCGAACTCGCCTGCGATGCGGTGATGAAGGCCACTCAGGTCGACGGCATCTATTCCGCCGATCCGAAGAAGGATCCAACAGCGACGCGCTTCGATCGCCTGAGCCACGACGACGCGATCGCCCGCAAGTTGCAGGTGATGGACACGGCGGCTTTTGCTCTAGCGCGCGACAACGGCATTCCGATCGTTGTTTTTTCCGTCGATGAGCCCGGCGCCATTCCCTCGGCGATCCTGGGCAAGGGGCGCGCGACTTACGTCATGCCGTAGCCTCGCGACGCCGGAACGGAGAACCTCATTGTCGGGTCGACGGACCTATCGTTCCGGCAATCCCGCCTTTCGTAAGTCGTCGAGATAAACGCTCTTCATCGGCTCCTTGATTTGCCAGCAGGATGCGGTGGCGATCGAGAAAGGGCCTTTCTTTCGCCATTCAGCAACGATCGCGCGCGCCTCGTCCAGGCGCCCGAGGTGAGCGTTCGCCGCCGCCGCAATGTCCGGTGCGGACGCTTCGATGCCCTTCATGTAGTTGACAGCCTCGTCGGAGCGCCCCGCGAGATAATTCGCCCAGGCGAGATTTAATTTGACGTCAGTGTTTTTCTGCTCGTCGTGCGCCTGGGCCCAAGAGGCCCATTCGATCCCTTCGTCGAGCTTTCCGGCATTGGCGATGAAACCAGCCAGACTGGATCGCAGTTCAGCGTCATAAGGCGACATCGCAACGGCGGCCTCGGCTTGTTGGACCGAACGGTCAAGCTCTCCATGCCAGCCGTAGACGTGGGCCATCAGCTTGAGGTTCTGGTAGATCAGAAACCGGGACTTGTTCTTCGCTTCCTCGGCCTCGCGCCCGAGTTTGTAGGCGATGTCGCTTATCGCCCGGCAGTTCTCCAACGGCCCGAAAACGTTGTTCTCCACAACGTAAGTCCATGCCAGCCTGATCTTCAGGAGTGCGGAATCAGGAAAGCGGGCGAGGCCGTCGTCCGCGATCTTGCGCGATCGCCGATTGTCGTCGGGCGTGTAGCGCATGTAATAGGTCATCGAGCGAAGATAATAGTCGTAGTCGGTGAGGGCCGCTTCGGCCTTGCGCCACGCGGCGGCTTCCTCGGCCTTGCGCATTTTGCCGCTGATTCCTGCGATCTCGCCATAGATTCTCTCCGCCGTTTTCTCTTGGATCGCGACAGGGTCCTCGCCCGAGAATTCATAGCTGTTCGACCATACGGTCTCGCCGCTCGCCGCGTCGGTGAGCTGCGCCCGGACGCGCAGCTTGTCGCCACTCTTCGCCAGGTCACCGCCGAGTGCGTAAGTGGTGCTGAGCTCCTGGGCCGCCTGCTTCGGATTGGCGAGCTTCTGGGGCGGAATGTCCGAGGCGAAGACGACGCGTATCAGCGGGAAGGTTGACAACACCGAGGTCACTTCGCGCGCGAAGCTTGGACCCAGACGGTCGAGACCGGCTTCACCGCCCGCGCTTCCGAACGGCAAGATCGCGATGAGCGGCGTGTAGTCGGGGGTCATCGTCTCGCGCGGCCAAAAGCGCCAGGCGCCGATGCCCACAACGGCGGCGAGAAGGATAACGAGCCCGAGAGTGGGCGCGAGGCGGCGATAGTGGCGCAGACCTGCCCTGAGCCAGTCGCGCCGGGCGCGCGCGTCGGGCGGCTGGATCTGATAGATGTGAACGGGGCGGGCGATGTTCTTGAGCGATTTCTCGCCGATGTCGCGCAAGGGCAGGCCGAGCTTGCCAAAGATCGCCTCGCGCACCGGGGCGGAAATGCAGATGCCGCCGGGCTCAGCCAGGGGCTCGAGCCTCGCCGCGACATTGATCCCGTCGCCAAAAGTCCGGGTTCCGTCATGGATGATGTCGCCGAGATTGACGCCGATGCGCAGCAGCATCCGCCGTTCGGCGGGAATGTCGAAATTGCGCTCAGCCATGATCTTCTGGATAGCGACGGCGCATTCCACCGCGCGTACGGCGCTCGGGAATTGCGCGACGATCCCGTCGCCGGCGATATTGACGATCGAGCCGCCGTGCTTGGCGATGAGCGGCAGGATCACCGCCTGGTGCGCCTCGAGATCGCGCACCGTCTCTTCTTCATTGCGCCCCATCAGGCGCGAGTAACCGGCGACGTCCGCGGCCAAAATGGCCGCGAGGCGCCGTTCGTCAACGCGGAGCCCATCCGGCGCCTCGGACATGGCGTGTTCCAAGTGACGCTTGGCCTACGAGCGTGGAGGAACGCAGGCGGCGCTTGCGGGCACCGTATTCAGGAGTTCCGAGCGCACTCAATGGGGAAAACTACCTATCAGCACGACGAAAATCTTGTAGTCGCGATCTTTTCACCGAGCTGAGACGCAACGGATAGAGAGGACAGTCGCGCCTTGTTGACTTGAGCGAACGCCCGCTTGCGAATAAATTCGTCTCCTCAAGCGTTTTCTGGGCTCAACCCCTCGAACCGGAAAGACCCGATCATGACCGCTTCTCTTTCATCCGCTGACAAAGGCCATCCTGGTCTCGCGTCGCTTGTCTTCTGTGGAATTGTCGCCATTGGACTGGGATTCGCCGCGCCCGCCGCCAAGGCGGCAGGGGGTGACGATAACAGCGGAGCCAGCGCCGGAAGCGGGGCAAGCGGCGCCGGCACGATGCAAAAGAAAGCCACCGGTATGAAGAAGACCGACCTCACGACATGCGCGCCGGGTCAGGTTTGGGACAAGAAGACGCACAAGTGCCTGGAGCGGCACAGCGGCGTTTTGTCCGATCCTGATCTGACCGAATATGCCTATTCGCTCGCCAAGGCGGACCGGTACCAAGAGGCGATCGACGTCCTCGACATGCTCGACAATCCCAATACCCCCCGCGCCCTCAACTATCGCGGCTACGCGACGCGCAAACTCGGCCGGACGGACGAAGGGATTGGCTATTATCTCAAGTCTGTCGCCCTCGACCCGAACTATTCGCAGGTGCGCGAGTATCTGGGCGAAGCGTATGTGATCCAGGGCAAATACGACCTTGCCAAGGATCAGTTGGCGACGATCGAGAAGCTCTGCGGATCGAAAGACTGCGAGTACTACGAGGATCTCTCCGACGCTCTGAAGACTGCGCATGCTCTCTAGGAGGAGAAGCCTCGCGCGCGGCGGAAACAAAGCGCGCGAGACTTTCGCTTAAGTGAGCTGCGTCGCCCGAGCCGCGAGGGCCGGGCGAGAGATCAGTGCCCCCACACGCCGATCAGCTCCGCCTTGGCGAGCGTGTGGAAGTGAAGCTGGAAGCCGACGAAGGCGGCGCTGTTGTTTTCGTCGCCGTCGAGCTTCGGCGTGTCCACGGCGAAGATCGTGAAATGATAATGGTGTGGCGGATCGCCTTGCGGCGGGCAGGGGCCGCCGTAGCCCGGAACGCCAAAGTCGGTTCGGCTCTGCACCGCGCCCTTAGGCGCGGCGCCGGCTTTCAGATTGCCCGCATTCTTGGACAGGCTCGTCACGTCCGGCGGGATGTTGAAGACGACCCAGTGCCAGAATCCGCTGCCGGTCGGCGCGTCGGGATCGTATACCGAGAGCGCAAAGCTCTTCGTGTCCTTCGGCGCGCCGGACCACGACAGCGCAGGCGAGACGTTGCCGCCCGTGCAGCCAAAAGCGCTGAAAACCTGCTCGTCGGCAATCTTCGCGCCCGGCGCGATGTCGGGACTAGTCAGGGTCATCGTCTGGGCGGCGGCGGCTTCCGCGCCCAGGAAGGCGGCGAAAAGCGCGAGTGCGGTCACTTTGAGCATGAGTCCTCCGTTTTAAGTCGACGCAATTGACGGTCCGCCCTCAAAGCGCGAGAGGCGAAGCGCGATGAATGTGATGTCCAGCCCTTAGTTTTCGGGGACTGCGTTGACACCCCGCAATTCCCCGGTCGCTAAAACACGCCACGCCCCACTTGTATTCGTTCCAGCGGCTCGCCTGTCGCTACGGTTTTGTCCCTCAGCCCCGCGAGAGGCGCTTGAACTTGCCCGCATAAGGTCCCGCGTAAGGTTTGGCGAGCGGCGCGGCGTAAGTATTGCGCTATGATGTCTTCAAGTCCAGCCGGACCAGGCTTTCCGCGAGGCTGGCTGCGCAAGCGGCCCCCTCGAGCACAAGAACGGCGGCCAGCGTCAGCACTGATGCGTCGGCGGCGCGCACGCGGGACGAGGCTTGCACGTGACGCGAGCGCCTCCTAAAGCCTGAGCGCGCGGGGCGCTGCGCGCTCTTTGAGCCCGCGTTTCGCCAAAGGGAGGCTGAAGACATGGCCCACAAGATCCTTGTCGCCCAGGGAGGCGGCCCGACGGCGGTGATCAACCAGTCGCTGGCTGGGGTGGCGCTCGAGGCGCGGCGGTTTCCCGACGTTGCCCATGTCTATGGCGCGCTGCAGGGCGTGCGCGGGATCGTCAACGACGATCTCGTCGATCTCGGACAGGAGACGGTGGCCAACCTCGAAGCAGTCGCGGCGACGCCGGCGGCTGCGCTTGGCTCCACCCGCGACAAGCCGGACGTCAAATACTGCCAGGAGATCTTCAAGGTCCTGAAGGCGCATGCGATCGACACGTTCTTCTATATCGGCGGCAACGATTCCTCCGACACCGTGCGCATCGTCGCTGAGCAAGCAAAGAAATCCGACCATGGATTGCGCGCTGTCCATATCCCGAAGACGATCGACAACGATCTCGTCGGCTTCGACCATACGCCGGGCTATCCGTCAGCGGCGCGCTTCGTCGCCCAGGCCTTCGCCGGCGCCAATCTCGACAATCTCGCGCTGAAAGGCGTCTATGTCGCAGTGGTGATGGGCCGGCACGCCGGCTTCCTCACCGCGGCCTCGGCGCTCGCGCGCAAATATCCGGACGACGGTCCTCATCTCATCTATCTGCCCGAGCGCACCTTCGTCGTCGACAAGTTCCTGGTTGACGTCAAGGAGACCTTCGAGCGTCACGGGCGGTGCATCGTCGCCGTCTCCGAAGGCATCCACGACGACAAGGGCGAGGCGATCATCACCAAGCTCATGGGGCGCGCCGAGAAGGACGCGCACGGCAACGTCCAGCTTTCCGGCACCGGCGCGCTCGCCGATCTCCTCTGCGAGGAGGTGAAGTCCAAGCTCGGCATCAGCCGTGTGCGCGGCGACACGTTCGGCTATCTGCAACGCTCATTTGTCGGCTGCGTCAGCAAGGTCGATCAGCGCGAGGCGCGCGAGGTCGGCGAGAAGGCGGTGCAATATGCGCTTCGAGGCACAGGCGACGGGTCGGTGGCGATCCGCCGCGTTGGCAATTATGCGGTCGACTATCCGCTCATTCCCCTCGAAACGGTCGCCGGCAAGACGCGCGTGATGGAGGACCATCTCATCAACGCCGCAGGGAACGACGTAACCCCGGCGTTCCATGATTACCTGCGTCCGCTCTTGGGGGCGGACGTGATCGAGGTCGCGCGGCTGCGGGGCGCGAAGGTGGAGAAGGCGGGCGTGGTGATGGGTGATGCCACTTGACGCCCGCAACGGGCCACCTGACTGGTTTGCGCCTGGGCGGCCAACAGGCGAAGTGTGCAGCGCAACATTAAGGAATCCTTACGGAAAAATTTCCAAAATAAAAAGACAAAGGGATTGATGCTGCACTGCAGCATTCGTATATCAGCGCCCAGCCAAGGCCGGCCTTTTCACGGGCGGCGGCGTTGCGGGGAAGCAACCGAGATGACGAAATCTAGCCATGCGCTGTGCGCGGCGTCGATGCTTGTGCTGATGGCCGCGTCCGGGCCGGCGCAAGCGGCCTCGCCAACGGCAAAGGACATCCTGTCCAGCTTCAACCTGGTCACGACCGGGAACGTGTCGACCCAGTCCGACATCGTAGGCGACGCCGTCATCGGCGGGAACTTGAGCGGCGCGACCTTCTTTGGCGGCGGCGCCAACGTTCCGTCCTCGCCGGACCTTTACCTGTTCGGGAAACTCAATAGCTCGCTGAACCTCAACTCGGGCGGCAGCCTGTATTATGCGGGCTCCACGACCCCGAGCCAGCATGTCAACTACAACGGCGGCGGCAAGGATCTTGGCGCGCCGCCCAACCCGCTCTCCTATTACACCGACCCGCTGACCGATCTTTCGACCCAGCTTTCGGGCCTGACCGCGACGACGGGAACCTCGTTCGTCAACGGCAAGTTTAACGCGGGCTCGAACACGGGCATCGTTGTGTTCGAGATCAGCGGGTCTGCGCTCGCGAGCGATCTCGTGAACCACGACATCAGCTTCAGCGGCGGCAAGGGCGTGACGTCCTACATCATCAACGTCATCGGCAACTTCATCGATCCGAGCAGCACCCATTTCAACGTCGATCAGGAGGATGCGCTGTTCAATTTCGAGGACGCGACGACGGTCAACCTCGGGCAGTGGGGCGCATCAATCCTGGCGCCTGACGCTACGGTGAAGATCACCTCGGGCGGCAACATCGAGGGCTCGCTGTTCGCGCAGTCGTTCCTTGGCGGGGGCGAGCTGCATAACAACAACCTCTTCAACGGCGCGCTTCCTACGATCGCGGCGGTTCCTACAGCGGCGGTTCCGGAGCCGTCGACGTGGGCGATGCTCATCGCCGGCTTTGCGGGCTTAAGCTTCCTCGGCTGGCGCCGGGCCCGCAATGGCGCCGTAGCGGCGGCCTAGAAGGCTGCTGCGTCCGAACCGGCGCCGGCTTGAACCGAGCGAAATATTCTTCCATTGCTCGAAGTATATTGTTGAAATACATTGTGGATGTTGAGGATGTATCAGTAAAACGCTTAAATAATATTTGTGACATTCGTAAATATTGTCGCTGTGCCTTGCATAAGCGCTCAATGGCGTTCAAAAGTACTATCAGCTGGAGGGCGCTATCCGCTTCCCGACGACGGCAGCCGAAAGGGAGGTCTCTCGAACGGGGACGATCGCAAATGGCGCCGCAACCCCTTGAAATCGCTCAAAACGGACTCGCAAATGGCGCCCTCATCTTCGCTTCGGCGTCAGTCTCAGCGTCTTCAGCGCGAGGGGCGCGGTCAGCCCCTGCACGAGGACTGAAAAGGCAACCACCGCAAAGGCCGAGATGAGGATGTCGTCGCGCCGGGCCAGGTCGGCGGGCAGCGCGAGCGCGAGCGCCAAGGCCAGAGCGCCACGCAAGCCGCCCCACCACATGAGATGCTGCTGATTGAGCGGGATCGCCCACCGGGTGCGGGCAAAGGCCAGCGAGACCGGATAGACCGCAGCCGCGCGGCCTAAGAGCGCGAGCGCAATCACCAGCGTCAGCGCGAAAATCCCCTCGCGGGCGAAATCGACAGCCGCCAACGCCGAGCCGATCATGAGGAACACCAGCGAATTGGCGAGGAAGGCGGCGAATTCCCAGAATTCGAGCACGAAAGCGCGCCCGTGCGGGGTGATCGAAAGGCCGAACCGCTCCTTCGGCATGAGGACGCCGAGATTACCCATCGTCATGCCGGCGCCGACACTCGCCAGCACGCCCGAGGCCCCGAAATGTTCGGCGATCAGGAACGAACCGAAGGCGGCGACCACGGTCAGCGCGGTTTCGACGAGATGATCCTCCGAAGTTCCCGCGATCATCACCGCAATCAGGCCAATGCCGAACCCTGCGGCAAGGCCGCCGCCGGCGACGACGCCAAACGTCGTGATGGCGGCGAGCGGGTCCCGCGCGCTCATCGGGTCATGAGCCGCCCAGACGAGAATCAGGGTGAAGAAGACCGCAGCGGCGCCGTCGTTGAACAGGCTCTCGGCTTCGATGAGGAGGCTGAGGCGGCCGGTGACGCGCGATTCCTTGATGAGCGCGATGACGGCGATCGGATCGGTGGCGCTGATCAGCGCCCCGAAGACGAGGGCGGATTCAAGCGGCCAACCGAGACCGGCGACGACCCCGCTGGCCACCAGAAGGGCGCATAGCGCGACCCCGATGGTCGATAGCGCGACCACTGGAACAAGGTCGCGTCGCAAATCGCTCCAACTCAGGTTGAGCGCCGCCTCGAACAGGAGCGGCGGCAGCACCACGTCGAAGATGAGATCGTGGGTCAGCGCCAGGCCGGCGTTGCTGCGCGTGGCGGCGAGCGCCGCGCCGGCCAGCACGAGGCCGACCGTATACGGCAGACGCAGACGGCGCGCCGCGAGCGCGACCAGAATCGCAAGGCCAAGCAAGCTCAGCGCGCGAAACAGCAGAACGTCCATGCGTCCTGTCTAGCGGCGCGCCCCGGAAAGAGGAACTGTGGCGCGCACGCTATTCCGCCGCGGCGAGATCCGCGCCGGCGTGCAGATAGCGTTCGGGATCGACCGGTTCACCATCGACGCGCACTTCGTAGTGCAGATGCGGGCCGGTCGAGCGGCCGGTCGAACCCAGCCTGCCTAAGACGGCGCCTTTGTCGACCTCTTGGCCTTCCTCGACGAGCGTTTCCGACATGTGCGCATAGCGAGTGGCGAGCCCGTTGCCATGATCAATCTCGACCATGTTTCCGTACCCGCCCGCCGGTCCGGCATGAACCACGCGACCAGCGGCGGCGGCGTGGATTTCGGCTCCATAAGCCTCGGCGAGGTCGATGCCCGGATGCAGCGCAAGGCGACCGAGGAATGGATCGGCGCGATAGCCGAAGGGCGACGTGAGGCTGGGCTCGCCGGAAAGCGGCATACGCAAGGGCACGAAGGACAGGACCGCCTTGAGGCGCTCGGCCGTCGCCACGTCGCGCGCGACGCGCATGAGCGCCGGGTCGAGCGCGGGCGCGTTCGGATCAAGGTCGACCGGGATATAGGGGCCGCCCACCCCGCCTTCGCCGTGGGGCGCGGAGAGCTTCCCTGGATCGAGCCCGGTCTCGGCGACAATCGCCGCATCGCGCGAGGCGGACCGTTCAGCGGCGCGGTCGATAGCGCCGAGAGCCTTCGTCTGGTTGCCCTCTATCCGGTCGAGCGAGCGATCGACGAGCGCAAGGCGCGCCGAGGGGTCGAGGTTCTCTGAGGCTCTCACCACGCTTGCCGTCGTAAACGGCGCGTCCGAGGGCAGGGCGCTCAAATTCTCAACCGATTCGTCGATCGGGTGGGGCTTGGCGGTCCGAGGCTCGACGCCGGGCTCGGGAAGAGGGGCATAGGCGGGCGCGGTGTCGTCCACGTCTGCGCGGGGCGCTGTCGATGGACCGAGAGCCCGGATCGCGCTGAGAGCGTCGGCAGGGTTTGGGGCCGCGCCTTGGCGCCGCCCACCCAAGGACTCAGTGCGCGCCTCCGTCTCAGCGAACGCAGTGACGCTTGCGCCGCGCTGTTCGAGCCGGGCCTGCCGGGACATGACTTCGTTCAGTTTGCCTTTGAAGGAATTCCGCTCGAGCAATTGTCGGCTCGCAGCTTCATCGAGCCGCGCGCGCGCTTCGGCCAGACGGTCCTCATAATCCGCCTTCATTTCCACCTGCCGCGCGAGGATTGCGCCCATCAAGTCGTCGTGGAAGGCGACATAGAGGGTGACGGTGGCGGTCCAGGCGAACGAGACCAGCGTAAGCGCCGCAATCGCCCCAATGCCCACCCGTCCGAGCCGGACGCTTCGGATGGCGTCACCCCGGGAGAGCGAAAGGCAATAAAGCGACCCCGGCGGCCTCGCCTCCGGGTAGTCTGCTCGCAACGACATGAACCAGCGCTCCAGGCCAGCGAAAGCGGGCGTGCTCGACCGCAGAGCAAAGCGCATTAAGGTTAATGGATCGCAAAATCGCGTTCGGCCAGGAAGTGCGAGTCAGAGCGCCTTCGTCGCCGCGAGGACCTCGTCCGCGTGGCCCGGCACTTTCACTTTGCGCCAGACCTTGGCGATGTGGCCATTGCTGTCGATGAGAAAGGTCGAGCGCTCGACGCCGAAATATTTGCGCCCATACATGCTCTTTTCCTTCCACACCCCATAAGCCTCGATGGCTGAGCGCTCCGGATCGGCGGCGAGCGCAATCCTCAGATCATGCTTGTGCTTGAACTTGTCGTGACTCGCAGCGCTGTCCGGCGAAACGCCGATGACGGTGGCGCCGGCGCCGGCGAATTTGGCGCGCAGGCGGTTGAAGTCGATGGCTTCGGCGGTGCAGCCGGACGTGTCGTCCTTGGGGTAGAAGTAGATCACGACCGGCTTGCCCTCGAGATCCTTAAGATGCGTCCGGCCGCTGCCGTCGGTCGCCAGTTCAAAGTCGGGCGCGGGATCGCCCTCGACCAGTTCCTTCGCCATAATCGCCCTCGTTTTGTCTCATTATGGGGTCACTGCCGTCTTATCGGAATACGGCTTCGCCGTCGGGTGATATTGACCCGCGGCGCTGGGCGTTTCAACCGGCAGTCTGGACAAGCCGCGGTGAGCGCCCAGGATGGGGAGGCTCGGCGCCTTCGAATCAACGAAGATTGCGCTTAACCTTGCTCGTGGCACGGAGGGTGACCGGTATTGGTCGGTCGATATAGCATGACGACGCGGGCTCGCGCTCGGGCCGCCGTGCGCGGCATGGCGGCGGATACGCAGGGTCCGCGCCTTCGCTCGCGCTGGCGCCGGATCAGCGCCGGTCGAATCGCGCACGTTTGCCTCCGGACGGTGGAGTTCGTCGCAGCTCTGTTCATCGTCGGTGGGCTGGCGTTGGCCTCGTTGCTGGCGCGAGGGCCCCTTCGGCTGGTCGGCATGCACGACCAGATCCAAACCTCGCTCCAGGAGCGCGTCGGCGATCGTTACGCCATCGTTCTCGGACCCACCTATCTCATGCACGATTCGTGGGGCGTCGGTCTGGGGTTCAAGGGCCTGACGGTGCGCGACGCCGCTGGCCGAACGGTTCTTTCGGCGCCGAGCGGCAAGCTTGGCCTCGATCCGTTCGCGGCGGCGATGCTCGACGTCCGGGTGCGCCGGCTTGAACTCGACGGGCTCGACCTGCGCCTGCGCATCGCCGCCGACGGCGCGCTGTCGCTTGCAGTCGCCAGCGATTCAGGAGCGACCCCGATCCCTCTCCCTGGCCCTGTGTCAGCGGGCGGAAAGGCTCCCGGGCTTGCCGCTCTCGTCCGCTCCGCCGCCGAATCCATGGCCGGCGCCGCCCAGGCGCTCGACCGGCTGACCCTCGCCAACGGCCATTTCGAGATCCAGAATGACGCGACGCAACGCTCCGTCGTCTACAAGGATTTCGCCGTCACATTCGATCATTCCGGATCGCGGGCGCACGCTACGATCTCGGCGACCGGTCCAGCGGGACCGTGGACAATCGCCGCGCAGGCCTCGGACGGCGATGCGCCCACCCTCTCGATCCAGGGCCACGATCTCGGCCTCGCCGACCTCCAGGCGTTCGACAAGGCGCCTCCGCCCCTGACCGCCGAGGGGCCGATTGCCTTCAGGCTCGACGCCGAGGTCACGGCCGAGTCGGCGCTGCGGACGTTCACCGGTGGGTTCACCGTCGGCGCGGGGCGCGTGCGCATCAACAACCCCGACGCGGTGCCGTTTTTCATCGACGAGGCGAGCGGCGCCATAGCCTGGGATCAGGATGCCCGGCGGTTTCGCGTCGACAGGCTTCAGGTTCTCGCCGGACTAACGCATGTCGAGATGCAAGGTTGGATGGCGCCCCCCACCGACACGACGCGGGTCTGGACGACGCATCTCGAGTCGCGCGACGCGCAATTCAGCCCTGAACGGCCCGGCGCCAATCCGGTCCCCGTCGAGTCCATGGTCGCCGACGCCCGGTTCCTCGAGACGACGTCACGGTTCATCCTTGATCGCCTGACAGCGCGCGGACCCACTGTGGATGTGGCGGTCAAAGCAGAGGCCGCGCCGGACGGCGATGGCTCTTCGCTCAAGCTCAACATCGACGTTGGCCCGAGCGCCACGGCCGATCTCATTCGTTTGTGGCCGCAATTCATTAATCCCGACGTACGCGAATGGTGCGCGCAAAATTTGCATGGCGGTCGTCTTCAGGGATCGCTGAAAGCCAATTGGACCGCGGCTGACATGGACGCGATGGCGCACAAACGCGGCTTGCCCCGCGAAAGCCTTCACGGCGAGTTTACGACCCATGACGTCGGCGTAGACCTTATGCCCGGCCTGCCAATCATGATGTCCGATGAGGGGACAGGATCTTTCACCGGTCATGAGTTCACCGTCTCGGGCAACCACGCGACCATGGCGCTGTCGCCGTCGCGGCGAGTACAGGCGAACGACCTCGCTTTCACTGTCCCCGATATTACGCCCAGAGCCATCGTCGATGCTTCCTCGAAGGCGCACATGACCGGAACGGCGGACTCGCTCGCTGATCTGCTGATGCGCGAACCTTTGCGCCGCCAGGCGGGCCTCACACTCGATCCTGCGACCGTCAAAGGCCAGGCTGAAGGCGATCTAGTCCTCGATCTCAAGTTGGGGAAGACCGCGCGCCCGGAGGACACCCAGTTCCACGCCAGCGGGGCGCTCGACAATCTGCAGATCGAGAAGTTCCTTGCCGACGAGAAGCTCGAGTCCGCGACGGCGTCGTTCGAGGCCGATCGCAATGCGCTAAAGATCGCGGGCGACGGAGAGCTGCTCGGCGCTGCGACCCATGTGGATGTCGTCCGCGAGCCCGGCGAGGAAGGGTCGGCGACAATAACTTTCGCCCTCGACGCGGCCGGACGCGCCAAGCGGGGCCTCAATTTCGGTTCCTGGCTGACCGGGCCGCTGCCGATCAAGCTCAAGGCGCCTTTGACCCGCGCAAGCGCGGAGGTCGAAATCGATCTCACGCCGGCAGGCGTCGACAATTTCGTTCCGGGGCTCTCGAAGCCGGCCGGAAAACCGGGCAAGGCGACATTCCTCGTCAAGCCCTCTCCAGAGGGCGCTTCGCTTAGCAACATCGCCATCGAACTCGGCGTGCCGATGTTCCGGGGATCGGCTCAAATGGACACTGCCGGCGCCATTGAGAGCGCCACGATTACTCAGGCGCGCATCGCGGCTGGCGACGATTTCAAGGTCGATGTTGTCAATGGCGAGTCTTCGCTTAAGGTTTCGGCGCGCGGCGCTTCGCTCGACGCCCGCGCCTTCGTTAAATCGATTTTGGAGGGCGGCTCCTCTGGACAATCGGCGACGAAGGATTTCGACCTCGACGCTAGGGTAGCGAGCGTCACGGGCTCCAACAAACAGGCGATCACGAATATGGAGCTCACCGCGTCACGGCGTGGCGGCGAGACCCGACTCGGAAACCTGCGCGGAAGAATCGGCGGCGGCGCGGTGACTGCGACCGGAAGCGGGGGAGAAACGCGGATCTCCACGACCGACGCCGGCGCGCTTCTCCGTTTCGCCAATCTCTATTCGCATCTCGAAGGTGGCGACCTTAATCTGCTTCTCCGGTCTCGTGGCGAAGTGAGCGCCGGCGAGGCCACGCTTACCGACTTCGTCCTGCGAGACGAACCGGCGTTTCGCCAGCTGGTTAGCGCGGCGCCGCAGCGCACATCGGAAGGGGGAGCCGCCACTGTCGATGCGGCGCGCGTTCGTTTTGAGAAGATGACGGCCTCCTTTGAGCGCACCCCGGGCAAGCTCACGATCCTGGACGGCGTCATCTACAATCCAAGCATAGGACTGACGACCCAAGGCGGGATCGATTTCGAGCACAACCAAATCGACGTCAGCGGCTCGTTCGTGCCCGCTTACACGGTCAACACGATGCTGACGAAAATTCCACTCGTGGGCCTCCTGCTCAGCGGCGGCGAGAACGACGGCGTTTTCGGGCTCAGCTATCGCGTACACGGCTCGATGAGCAGCCCGACACTGTCGGTCAATCCACTGTCTGCGATCGCCCCTGGCATTTTGCGCCGGATTCTGGCAGCCATCGATGGGACGACGTCGCGCGGCGCCGCGCGCGAGCCGCCGCAGACAGGCGACGCTGCCACGCGCCGGCCGGCGCGCTGAGTCATACCGCTCGAAGAAGAACGTGCTTCTTGCGGCCGAGCGACAGCTTGACGATTCCGCCGGCTTTCAGCGCCGCGCGGGTGATAAGCGCCTTCTCGTCCCCAAGCGTGGCGTCGTTGACCCTTAAACCCCCGCCGCGGATTTGGCGCCGCGCTTCGCCGGTCGAAGCGACGAGGCCAGCCCGCACGAAGGCGCTGAGCGCTCCTAAGCCCGCATCAAACTCCGCTCCCGGGACATCGACCGTCGGCAGGCTCTCCGCGAGCTCCCGCTCCTCGAAGGTCTTGCGCGCTGTGGCAGAGGCCGCTTCAGCGGCAGCGCGCCCGTGCAGAAGCGCGGTCGCCTCGTTGGCAAGGGCCTTCTTCGCCTCGTTGATCTCGGCCCCGGCCAGGCTTTCGAGCCGGCGGATTTCGTCGAGGGGCAGCAGCGTGAACAGTCTGAGGAACCGGCCGACATCGGCGTCGTCGGCGTTGCGCCAGAATTGCCAGTACTCGTAAGGCGCGAGCATGGTCTCATCGAGCCAGACGGCGCCGGCGGCGGTCTTGCCCATCTTCACGCCTGAAGCCATGGTGATGAGCGGCGACGTCAAAGCGTAAAGCGGCTCGAGCCCCATGCGCCGGCCGAGATCAACGCCGGTGACGATATTGCCCCACTGGTCGGACCCGCCCATCTGCAATGTCACCCCGTAGCGCTTGTTGAGCTCGGTGAAATCGTAAGCCTGCAGGCACATGTAGTTGAATTCGAGGAAGGAGAGTTCCTGCTCGCGCGTCAGCCTGAGCTTGACCGAATCCATGGCCAGCATGCGATTGACCGAGAAATGGCGTCCGACGTCGCGTAGGAAATCGATGTAGTTGAGCTCGGCGAGCCAGTCTGCATTGTCGGGCATAATCGCGTCGCGCTTGCCGTCGCCGAAGTGGATGAAATGGGAGAAGGCCTTACGGATGCCCGCCTTGTTGGCGTCGATCTCGGCGACCGTCAGCAGCTTGCGGCTTTCGTCCTTGCCCGACGGATCGCCGACCATAGTTGTGCCGCCGCCCATCAGCGCCACCGGCTTGCCCCCCGTCTCCTGGAGCCAGTGCAGCATCATGATGCCGACGAGATTGCCGACATGCAGCGATGGCGCTGTGCAGTCGAAGCCGATGTAGGCGGCGAGCGATCCCGAGCGGGCTTTTTCGTCGAGACTGGCGAAGTCGGAGCATTGATGGATGAACCCGCGGTCCTGCATCACGCGCAGGAAGTCGGATCGCGGTTGGAATACGTCAGTCAAGCTTGATCCTTCGGACGCTTTTTTGGGGCGAGCTTTACGGGGGCCTGGCGACGAGCGCAACTCTCCGCGCCGAGAGCGACAGGAGCGATGCGCCTATTTGCCCGAGCTATGCTGGTAGGCGCCCGCATCGATCGGACTTGCGCGCGGCGCTCCCGTAATGTCGACCGCGGGCGCCTCGGCAGGGTTGCCGGCGCCGATCGCCGGGGCCCCGGGTTTTAGCCGGAGGTCGTAGAGGAACTTGGCGGAATCAAAGCTAACAAACATGCTGCTGGCGCCGAAGCGGTCGATGATGTTGTGGTCGGCGTATTCGCCTGGCTTGTAGACGCCCCATTTCGGCTTGCCGCCCACATATCTCAGGATATTGCATTTCCTGTCGATCGTGACGCAGATGTTGTGATCCATCGTCATGTCCGGGTTAACGTCATAGATGCCGAGCCCGCTGGCGATATTGTTGCGGATGATCACGCCGCTGGATGTCGGGCCTTGGTGGGTCTTGTCACCGACACTGGTCAGGGGGCGACATACGACGTTTCCGGCTGGGTTTTTCGTGCCCGCGTCGGTGCCGTCGTCCACCACCGTGTTGTTGATGATCTTGCTGTGATGGAGGCTCGCATAGCCGATGCCCCAACAGGCGCTGGTCGCGATGACGTTGTTCGTCACGGTCAGGTTCGTCCAGTCCTCGTCGAAGGCGTCGATCCCTTGCAGATATGTCGGGAACGCCAGCTTCGGGTCCGTCTGCCGGATGACCAGGTTGCTGTCGATCAGAATGTCCGAGAACCTATTGAACACGACGCCTGGAGGGAGTGGTCCATTCTGGCCTTGCATCGCGTCCTCGTGGTTGGCGTCGGCGATGTCGAAGTTGTCGTGGATGTAGTTGTGCGCGATCGTCAGGAAGTTCGCGCCGTAGTCGATGCCGTCGTCGCCGAAATAGCCGAGGTCGTTGTTCTGGAATAAGGACTTGTTGCCGAAGAGAGCCGCTCCGAAGCGCACGTTCCTGATCTTCGATCCGGTCATCGAGATGCAGGTCGTGGAAGGCTGCCCGTTCGTGCCATTTCCTACCCCCCCGACCTCCCGGAAGCCCGAGCGGCCCTGGGCCTGCCACTGCGCCTTGGTCCAGCTAGTCGCGTCGTCCACCGTGCTGATCTGCATGTTCTCCAGGATGATGTCGGAGGTTGGGTGCGCGGCTCCCTGGTCCGTGACGGTCAACAGCGCCTGCTTGTTATTGTTCGTGCCCAACAAGCTCTGCACCTTGACGCCGTTGAACGCCCATTTGTTGGTCGAGCGGATGTAGAGGGTCGAGAACACCGGCGTTTGTCCAGGCGCGGCCTCGACTGTAACGAAACTCGGGTTGACGACCTGCTGCATATAGTCGCCGATGCCGATGTCGCCGTAATTGCCGTTCATCAGCATAATTGTGTCGCCGGGCTGGATCGGCGGGCTTCCGAGCTGGTCTGCGACGTAACTGCGCTTGCCGTCGACAACGTGGTAGTAGGGGACGCTCGACAGCAGCGGGCGCGTATAGCCTGGGGGGAACCTGAACGAAAGGACGCCTTGCAGCGAGTTCCAGGGCGCGGTCTGCGATCCATTTCCGCCGGCAGCTGGCGTCTTGCCGTTGACCGGATCGAGATACCAGACTTTCCCGGTCGGGCCTGGCTGAGCGCAACCGGGGAATACCTCAGCCGCCTGGGCGGCGCTGCCGAGCGCGCCTGCAAGGCAAAAAAGGCCTGCGCAGATCAGCGCGCGCGGTCCCTTGTCCAAAATCATGGCCCAATCTCCAACAGAATCGTCGGTGCGAGGAAAGTCAAAGAGGAATTGGCGGGCTTTCTAGCGGGAACAATGGGCCGAGAGAAAGGCGACCCGAATCGGATCCGCTCCCCATTCAGGCTCCATTTGCCCCAGGGCTTCAGGCGACACCGCCCTCCGAATGCGCTAACAAACCGGCGTCCGCGGCCAGCTCGTTGGCGCGCCCGTCCGGATTCGCCCTTTCCATGCCTCCTCGCCTTGGCGAAGCCGATCTTATCGCCCGCTATTTCGCCCCGCTGGCGGGGCCGGCCGGCTTGGGCCTGCGCGACGATGCGGCGTTGTTGCACCCACCACCCGGCGAAGACCTTGTGCTGACGACCGATGCGCTGGTCGCGGGCGTCCATTTCCTTGCTGACGATCCTCCGGGGGCAATCGCCCGCAAGACGTTGCGGGTCAATCTCTCCGATCTTGCGGCGAAGGCGGCTCGCCCGCTTGGATTTCTCCTTTCGCTCGCGTTGCCCTCCGACTGGCGCGACGAATGGCTGGCCGCCTTCGCAAAGGGGCTCGGCGCCGACGTCTTGGCCTTCAACTGCCCCCTCCTTGGCGGCGATACGGTGGCGACGCCGGGGCCGTTGACGCTAAGCGTGACAGCGATCGGCTCGGTCGCGGGAGAGCGGATGCCGAGGCGCACAGGCGTCAGGCCCGGCGACCGCCTTTATGTGACGGGCACGATCGGGGACGCCGCGATTGGGCTCAGGATCCGTCAGGGGCGTGGCCTCGACATTCTGCACGCCGACAAAGCATTTCTGCTCGAGCGGTATCTCATCCCCGAGCCGCGCCTTAAGCTGATCGGCGCGATGGCCGCGCACGCGAGCGGCGGCATGGATGTCTCGGACGGCTTTGTCGGCGATCTCGCCAAGATGCTTGACGTCTCCGGGGTCAGCGCTCGCGTCCCGATCTATCGCCTGCCGCTGTCGCCTGCCGCGCGCGCGGCGATTGCCGCCGATCCCGGCCTGTTCGAAGTTGCGGCGACCGGCGGCGATGATTACGAGGTGTTGGCCTCGGCGCCGCCTGGGTCCGCGCCCGCCTTCGAAGCGGCGGCCGCGGCTGCGGGCGTGCCATTGACGTTCGTCGGCGAAGCCGTCGAGGGTCGGCGGCCGCCGAGCTTCCTCGGCCCCGATGGCAATCCGGTCGTCTTTGCACGCGGCGCCTACAGCCACTTTTGATGGAGATACGATGACCGAAGGCGCTTCTACGCTCATGGACATGCGGCTGCTCGCGGCGCAGGCGGTCGCGCGCGAGGCTGGCGCCGTGGCGCGGCGGCGCTTCCTTGACCGGTCGTTCACGGTCGGCTTCAAGGGCCCACAGGACTTTCTGACCGAGGTGGACGGCGAGACGGAAGCGCTCATCGCGCAGCGCCTCCTGCAAGTTTTTCCGGGCGATGGGTTCATCGGCGAAGAAAGCAAGGCGCGCCCAGCGGGCGAGGGTGGCGCGGCGTGGGTCGTCGATCCGATCGACGGCACAGCGAATTTCGCTCGCGGCGTGCCGCATTTCTGCGTCTCGATCGCCTGCGTCGCCGCCGGCAAGGTCGAGGTCGGCGTCATTTACGATCCAATGCGCGACGAATTGTTCGCTGGGCGGCGCGGCGGCGGCGCGCGGCTCAACGGCGCGCTGATCCGCGCGTCAGGCGCGACCTCGCTCCCCACTTCCTCGGTCGAGGTCGGCTGGAACCTGCGCGCGGGCCCCGACCAATACGTCAGTCTCCTGCGGCGGGTCGCTTCCACTGGCGCTTCGCCCTCGCGGACCGGCTCCGGCGCGCTCGCCATCGCCTATGTCGCCGCCGGACGGCTCGACGGTTTCGTCGAGCATCATATTCACGCGTGGGATTGTCTCGCGGGAATCGCGCTGGTCGGCGAGGCAGGGGGGTACGTGAGCGATTTTCTTAAAGGCGACGGCCTTGCCAAGGGCGCCCCGCTTATCGCCTGCGCGTCCGGTGTCAAGGACGCGCTTATCGCCGCTGCAGCTTTCGAGGGCGTCACGCCATGACCGAGATCACACTCACTCACGGCGAGGCGCGCGCGACGATCGCCTTTCTCGGCGCCGAGGCGCGAAGCTGGCGGATCGCAGGGCGCGATTTGCTCTGGCCAGGCGACCCGACGATCTGGAGCGACATCAGCCCGATCCTCTATCCGGTTGTCGGCTGGACCCGCGACGGGGAGCAGCGGGTCGGCGGCGTCCGCTATCTGCTCGGCCTGCATGGCTTCGCCAGGTTCGAGACCTTCGCCGTCGAAACCTCAGGGCCGGACTTTGTGCGGCTTACGCTCAGCGACAATGCAAGCACGCGCGCGATCTATCCGTTCGCCTTCGCGCTTGCGCTCGAATATCGACTGAGCGCCGATGCGCTTGCAATCGCCATCGAAGTCGCCAATCCAGATGAGCGCCGCGCCCCTTATGCCTGCGGCCTGCACCCGGGTTTCCGCTGGCCGCTCGGCCAAACGGGGCGCGAGCGCGCCATCGTTCAGTTCGAAAAGGCGGAGCGGCCCGAGGTTCCCGAACTCGCGCCGGGCGGCCTTGTCCGTGCGACCACGCGTCCGATCCCCCTTTCCGGCCGCAATCTGCCGCTGTCTGACGAACTGTTCGCCCACGACGCGCTTTGCTTCCTCGATTGCAAGAGCCGGTCGCTCGCCTTCGTCGACGCCTCGGGGGCGTCGATCACGATGGAGTACGAAAGCTTCCAGCACGCGGCGCTGTGGACGCGGCCGGGGGCGCCGTTCCTATGCCTCGAGGCATGGACCGGCTACAGCGATCCGGAGGGGTTCGCGGGAGATCTGTTCGACAAGCCTAGCATGCGGGCGCTCGAGCCGGGAGGGCGCGCCCGCCACGAAGCGCGCTTCGTCTTCAGGCCCGAGTGAGGGTCGAGGGAAATGTCTGCGCACGGACGATCCACGACTGATGCGTCCGCCTTCGTGCTCAACGGCGCGGCCATCGCGGACGAAGTCCTTGCCCAAGTCGCGGAGGAAGCGCGCGCGCTAGTCTCGCGCGGTGTGACGCCGGGTCTCGCGGTCGTTCTTGTCGGCGACAATCCGGCGAGCCAGAGCTATGTCGCGGGAAAGGGGAAGGCGGCCAAAACCTGCGGCTTCCATTCGATCCAGCACAATTTGTCGGCTGAGACGAGCGAAGCGGAGTTGCTGGCGCTGGTCCACGCGCTCAACGCCGATCCGGCCGTGCACGGAATTCTTGTGCAATTGCCGCTGCCCAAACACATCGTTTCGGCGCGCGTGCTGGAGGCGATCGCGCCCGCCAAGGACGTTGACGGCTTTCACCCGATCAATGTCGGCCTGTTGTCGATCGGCGATACGAGCCGTGCGCTCATTTCCTGTACGCCCGCCGGCGCGATGGTCCTCATCGACCGAGCCTGCGAGCGCCTCGGCTGGACTCTTGCGGGCATGGAGGCGGTGATCATCGGCCGCTCGAACATCGTCGGCAAGCCGATGGCGCAGCTCCTGCTGGCGCGCCATTGCACGGTGACCATCGCCCATTCGCGCACGCTCGATCTGCCGTCAGTCGCGCGCCGCGCCGACATCCTGGTCGCCGCCGTCGGCCAGCCAGAAATGGTGCGCGGCGACTGGGTCAAGCCGGGCGCGATCGTGATCGACGTCGGCGTCAACCGCGTGCCAGGCAACGGACTTGACGCGTCGGGCAGGCCTAAGACGCGTCTCGTCGGCGACGTCGCGCATAGCGAGGCCGCCGCAGTCGCCGGCGCGATCACGCCCGTGCCCGGCGGCGTCGGCCGGATGACCATCGCCATGCTGATGGCGAATACGGTTCTGGCGGCGAGGCGGTCCGTAAGAGTGTAGATTGTCTTGACCTTGGCGATTTATTGCTGTAGCAGAAAAAGCGAATGCGGATCACGTTCGATCCTGTCAAGAACGCCCGCAATATCGCAGAGCGATCGCTGCCGTTTGATCGCGTCGCGGGCCTCGACTGGGAAACCGCCGTGGCGGTTGAGGACGATCGCAGAGATTACGGCGAACGACGCCTTCGTGTGATGGCGCTGCTGGGTCGACGGCTTCATGTGACGGTGATCACTTTTCGCGCCGACGCGATGCACGTCATCAGCTTTCGTAAGGCGAATTCGAGAGAGATTGAGCGTTATGGTGACGAAAAAAGACGACGCGGCCTCGCGGCCCGATGATGAAAACCCCGAATGGACGCGCAAAGACTTCGAGCGCGCGGGACCGGCGCTGTCTCTTCTCGGCGAGGTCTTTGGCGCCGACGCGGCTCAGGCGGTCGCGCGGCGACAAGGCCGTCCGCGAAAGGCCAACCCGAAGGTCAATCAGACGCTGCGCCTCGATGCGGACGTTGTTGAAGCCTATCGGCGTCAGGGCCGCGGCTGGCAAACAAGAATCAACGCGGTGCTACGCGCACACATGAGCGATTCGCGCAAATAGTCCCGGCTTGAAATCGCCCCGCCTCGGCCGCTTGCCTTCTACATTCTACGTCGGCGCCTTCACGACATGGTACTCGATGCGGCGGTTCTTCAGCCGGCCCTCGGCGGTGTCGTTGCTGGCGACCGGGTCGGCCTCGCCATAACCTTTGGCGACCAGCATGTCCGGGTCCACGCCGTACTTGATGAGCGCCTCGCGCACCGCCTCGGCGCGCCTCTGCGATAGCGCCAAATTCAGCGCTGCATCGCCGGTGTTGTCCGTGTAGCCTGCGATCTCGAGCACATGGCCGGCTTTGAGCTGCTTCAAATCCGCGGCCGCGGTCTTCAGGAACGGCGCCATAGCTTCCGGCACTTCCGCGCTATCCGAGGCGAAGCTGAACACGGAGTCGTTGAGCGCGAAAAGGAGGTCCTTGACGCCGAAGCCGGACCCAAGCGACGCAAGTTCGGTCGTCGCTCTGTTGTTGGCGACGGCGACCGCCTCGGCAGTCCTGTCCGTTAGCGCGCCCACAGTGACGCCTACGCCGAGCGCGCTACTCAGCGCCGCGATGATCTTGCCGCGCGCGGAATCGCCCATGGCGCCGCCACCGACGTTGACCTTATCGCCCTCGAAGATTGCGTCGACGTTCGCGCCTTTGAGCGCTTCGAGCCCCGCGCGGATGTTGCCGAGCCAGGAGGCCGCAACAGCGCTCGGATCGACGCTGATGGCGCTTTTCACCTTGTCCGCGCCGAAGACAGCATTGAGCGCGTTGACGATCGAGGTCTTCGCATCCTCGTCGTGCACGGCGCCTGACGCCTGCACGACGCCATTGTCGTTGCTGAGCGCGAATCGGGTCGGCGTGGCGGCGGACGCCGGCGCAGTTGGTTCAGCGGTTGCGACTGTCGCAGGAGCCGGGGTTGCGGGCGCCTGTTCGGTCGTCGGTGGCGAAGTCGGTGCGGCGGGCGCTTGTGTTGCCGGGGGCGGAGGCGAAGCTTGCGGAGCTGTCGCTTGTGCGTCCGTCGAGGGAGCGGGCCCGGGCGGCGAAGGAGGCGGCACTTCCGCTTTCATCGCGGGGGCAGGCGCTGGCGGTGGAGGGGGCGTGGCCTGCGCGTCGGTTGAGGCCGGAGCCGGAGTCTGGGCCGGCGGCGCAGGCGTTGGCGCGGGGGGCGGCGGAGTTGGCGCTTGCACCGTTGGCGCGGGAGGGGATGGCGCCTGCGCGACGGCCGACGGCGCGGGCGTCATAGGTTCCGGCGCCTTTGCGACGAGCGGCGCGGGCGGTATCCGGTTCATCGTCGACCAGAAATAGGAAAGCAGGCCAACGACGACCAACGCAGCGAGCGCCGGCCATAGCCAACGACGGATGGCCGGTTCGCTCTCCGCGCTCGCTGGAAGAACGTCGAGCCGCTTCGGCGCGACTTGCTCGATCGCCGCTGCGGCTCGCGGCTGTGAGAGAAAGGCCGTGACCTCCGCAGGCACGCCGGCTGGAACGGCGCCGCCCGGCGTCAAAAGGCCGACGATCTTCGGCAAGGCGTACCCGAGCGCTGTCGACACCACGCCCTGACCCAGTCCGACCCGGCTCGCAATTCCGCTGAGGGCAGTCGCACCAAGCGCGCGTTCGACCTGCGCGGCGGCGATTGGGCCTGCGTCAGGACGGCCGAGCCAAGATGCGACCTCCGAGCTCAGGCCAGCGGACTTAAGCTTATCGAGGAAACCGCCTAAGCTTCCCGGCGAACTCGAGATCATCGCCAGGATTTCTCTGACGAGTGATCGAGCGTTAGCGCCAACCCCGTACCGGCTGGTTAAATCGTCGATCAACGTGTCGAACGTCGCCATGTCTTCCTCCCCAAGAATTCGCCCGCAACTCAAGCTTTGCAGAAGACAATGACCACTCGATGGCGCCGAATCCACATCAAAAAAGCAGCCTGAGGTTGGCCGAGGCGCCCCCGCGGCCTAGTCGATGAGTCCCTTCCCCCTCGCGTAGTAAAGCAGCGCGATCGTTTTCGCGTCGGCGATCGCGCCGCGCTCGATCATCATGAGCGCCTCGCCGAACGGGACCTCGAGGACCTCGATATGCTCGTCCTCGTCGACGCCGCCGCCCGTTCCGGCGCGGTCCGCTTCGCCGTAGGGAGCGACGAAGCAGGTGATCTTTTCGCTCATGCCGCCCGGGCTCATGTAGGCGTCGAAGGCGAGGACAGGCTCGCGAATGGCGATGCCCGTCTCCTCGAGCGCCTCGCGGACGGCGCAGACCTCGGGCGGATCGCCATCCAGCATCCCGGCGCAGACCTCGATGGTCGCCAGCGCTCCGTCGCTGAGATACGCCCCTGCGCGAAACTGCTTGACCAGCGTGACGACCCGGCGCTTGGTGTCGTAGAGCAGCACCGCCGCGGCTTTGCCATGGCGATAGACGTCGTGCTTGAGCGTGCGCGTTGAGCCGTCGTCCTCCGTGACCTCGATCTCGGTGCGGGTCAGATCGAACCGGCCCGTGGCCAGGAGCGTGTCGCTGATTACGCGTGCGGCTTTGGCCATCCGGCTGGCCTAATAGCGGAATTGTTCGCGCAAGATCCGTTCGTCGAGCGAATGCCCCGGATCATGCAAAAGGACCAGGGAGGTCGCTTTGTCCATCGCCACGGCGACCTCGACGACGCGGCGGATTTCGAAGTGGTCGGCCGCCGCGGCGACCGGGCGTTTGTCGGCTTCCATCACCTCAATGGTCACGCGTTGAGAGTCCCGCAACAGCGCGCCGCGCCAGCGGCGGGGACGGAATGGCGACAGCGGCGTCAGCGCCATCAGCGGCACGCCGAGCGGCAGGATCGGCCCGTTAGCGGACAGGTTGTAGGCGGTCGAGCCGGCGGGGGTCGAAACCAGGATGCCGTCGGCGATCAGTTCCTCGAGCTGGGTCTGATCGTCAATCTCGATGCGCAGTTTGGCGGCCTGATAGGTCTGGCGCAACAGCGACACCTCGTTGATCGCCCGCGCCGTCGTCTCAGCTCCGTTGATGTCCCGCGCCCGCATGATGAGCGGATGGATGATCGACGGCAGCGCGACCCTAAGCCGCTCGGGCAGCCCCAGCTCGGAATAGTCGTTCATGAGAAAGCCGACCGATCCTCGGTTCATGCCGTAGATCGGCTTCCGCGCCTTCATGGTCATATGCAGAGTCTGCAGCATGAGGCCGTCGCCCCCGAGCGCGACGATGACATCGGCCTTGTCGAACGGGCTATTGCCATAGAGGGCGGTCAGCCTCTCCAGCGCCTCGTTAGCTTCCTTTGCGCCCGAAGATAGGAAGGCGATCGTTTGCGTTCGCGCCATTGGCGTCACGACCGACATATGCACTCCCAACAATGCCCTGTGCGCCTTGACGAACCGGCGCGCCGCCAGTTTGCGGCCGTCTCCGGCGGGGCGAAGTCTTAGCGGAGCGGCGGGCCGCTTGAAAGCCGCCGCGGCCCCAACACAATAGCGCGCCTCCGACTGCTCATGAAGCCGTCGCGCGCGACCGAAGCGATTCCCGTTATGGGCAGCGGATTATGGGAGCAGTTCTCGGGCGTCCGGGACCCGGGCGGGCTTGCGCGCCGCGCCTTCGGCGGTCGGCAGTTTGATCAGGAACCGCGCGCCGCAATAGAAGTCGTCAGCCTTGGCCGGCGCGAGCGTGATCGCCCCACCGTTTCGCGTCACCAGGTCCGCCGCAATAGCGAGTCCGAGGCCCGCGCCGGCGTCGCTCGTCGATTTGTGGAACGGCTCGAAGATCCGTTCACTTTGATCGGCCGGAAATCCGGGGCCAGTGTCGCTGATCTCGACCAGCGCCAGCCCGTCGGTGCGAATGGCGGCAAAGCGGATGGCTTTCGGACGTCCGTCCGTGGCGCCCTTGGTCATCAGCGCCTGGGCGGCGTTGCGGCTCAGATTCTCAAGCACGCGGAGAGTGTGGTCCGGGTCAGCATAGACGCAGAACCGCGGCGGAATATCGATGTTATAGTCGATCGCGGCGTCGTTTTCGGCTTTCGCCGACTCGACGACCTGGCTCACCAGTTCGCTCAGGTCGAAGGGGCGGCGCGACGGGGGAAGTTCGCGGCTCGCGCCGTAGGTCAGCGTCGACTGGCAGAACAGGATCGCGCGATCGAGGGTTGCGACCAGACGCGGCGCCAGCCGTTGGGCGAGCGGGTCGGGGATCGTCGCCAGGCGATCCGAAATGAGCTGCGCGGCGCTGAGCATGTTGCGCAGGTCATGATTGATGCGCGCGACCGCCATGCCGAGCTCCGCCAGGCGCTTGCCCTGCGCCAGTTCGTGGGCGAGCGATCGCTGCATGACCGCGAGCGCCGCCTCGGCGCGGCCGATCTCGTTGCCCCGCCCTGTCGGCGCGATCACCCGCGAGGCGTCCTGCGGACTCTCTCCGAACGCGATGATGTTGGATGTGAGGCGGCGCACCGGCTGCAGCACCATGCGCCACAGCGCCGCCCACAGCACGCAGATGACGACCGCGGCGATGGTCAGCGAAATTGTGAGAAAATTGCCTGACACGCGCCGCAACGACTGAATCAGCGGCGTCTCGTCGAAGGCGAACTCGATCGCCGGTTGGTTCGCCTGGGCCGGAGCGCTCAGCTTCACGACCGTCCCGGGCGAGGCGAACAGGGCGTGGAAGGTGGCCGCCATGCTCTCAAGATAGGAATCCTCGTCGGCGGCGATCGTCTCGGCGCCCGCAGGCGGCCCGCCCGCGATAACGAACTCGCGGCGTCCCTCCGGCGTCTCGACCGCAAGCCACTTCACCTCGACGCTATGGAGGATCTTTTGCGACAAGTCCTGAGGCGGCGGGGTCGGGCCGGCCAACCCGAAAGCCTCGACAGTCGTCTGGGCGCCGCTGATCTTGCCGTGCAGCCACATCTCGCGATGGGCGGTGAGCCGAGTCACATAGAATAGGCCCATCGCCAGGAAGACAAAGCCGATCGTAACCGCAAGGACGCGCGCCGCCAGGCCGAAGCCGCGCAACGGCCGCGCGAGTCCCGGCGCGCTTATCGGCCCAGTAAGCGCGCCTGTGAGCACGGTCGCGCTGGCGCCGCCTTCGCTCCGGGCTGTAACGTCTAACATCGTGTCGTCGCGCCCTCAGCCATTGAGTTCATCCTCTATATGGGCCTTGATTATGGCCGAAAAATTGGCGTCCGCTTGAAATCCAAGGCCTTTTGCCCGCGCCGGATCGAAATCACGCGCCCATCCCGCCACGATTCGGATGATCGTCTCGTCGGGCTCACGGCGGATGAGGGCGACCGTCTTGTCGCCGGCGATGGCGCGCAACGCCTCGATCTGCTCTCCCACGGTGACGCTGAGGCCAGGCAGATTGAGCGAGCGGCGAGCGCCCAGGAGCGAGAGGTCGAGTTCGGTTGCCCGCAACAGGAACTCGACCGCGGCTCGGGGCGAGGCGTGCCAATGGCGAACATCCTCGCCGACCGGCAGAATCGCCTCCTTGCCGGCGAGGGGCTCGCGAATGATGCCGGAGAAGAACCCGGAAGCCGCCTTGTTGGGCAAGCCCGGGCGAACGCAGATCGTGGGCAGGCGCAGGCCGATGCCGTCGAAGAAGCCCCGCCTCGAGAAGTCGGCGAGCAGGAGCTCGCAGATCGCCTTCTGGGTTCCATAGCTGGTCAGTGGAGCGGAGAGGAATTCGTCGCCGATCTTGTCCGGAAACGGCGCGCCATAGACCGCGATTGAGGAGGTGAAAATGAGGCGCGGCCTATACGCGCCGCCGGCGAGCGCCTGTTCGCGCCGGATCGCCTCGAATATCGCGTGGGTTCCGCCGACATTGATAGCGTAACCCTTGTCGAAATCCGCCTCTGCCTCGCCGGAGACCACTGAGGCCAGCAGGAAAATGATGTCCGGCCGCGGCGCGACGAGTTTGGGCGCGACATAAGGAGCGGCGATGTCGAAGGCGTCGAGGGCAACCGGGAATGGCGGGTTCGCCAACGGTTGCGGCGCGACGACGTCGACGAGATGCGCGTGGGTGATTGCGCGGCCGGCGAGGGTTCCGTCGCGCACGAGGCGCGCCGTCAATTTGCGTCCGATCATGCCCGCCGCGCCGATAATGAGCACCTTCATCCAAATTTTCTCCCTTCGCCGCGGCCACGCCATTCCTGCTCGCGCGATGGTCGCAATCTAGAGCGGTTTTGCCGCCCTGCATATTCCCGTTCCCCTGTCAAGTTAAGCGAACCATTGTCGAAGCAGAAAACTGAGTCGCCTTGTTTTTGCCTCATCTACTCTCCAGAGGGGCCTAGTAACGTTTGGAACAATGAGGTGTAATGAATGCGGAAAGTCATGTTGGCGTGCGCGGCCATTGTTGGATTTACGAACGTAACGGCCGCAGGTGAATTGGGTATAGCCTCATACTACCAAAATCCACATTACAACGGACTGATTGCCGCGCACAAAACCCTTCCCGTGGGAACGCGAGTGAAGGTGGTCAATCTCGACAATGGCCGCAGCGCCATCCTGAAAATCGTCGACCGGGGACCTTTTATTCGCGGGCGCGTCATCGATGTCTCGCCCGCCGCCGCAAGCGCGCTCGGCTTCCGCGCAGCGGGCCTCGCGCATGTGCGGATCGAGCGGAACTGAATCTTCACGATTAATTAGCCATCGGACGCCGCCCCAGCGCTCGTGCGCCGATCGTACTGGGCGTGGGGCGGCGGCGTAGGCTCCCGTCCGCGGCTCGCTCGTGCCAGCAGCAGCCGTCGGCAGAGCATCACTGAACGAAAACGGCCATTCCTGTCACTAACCGGGATCAGCCGGGCGTACGGCTGAGAAAAAGGCGCCGCCCAGGGCTAAATTCTCGCCTCCAAGGACAGGCTCATTAGGGCCTAATTTCCATTTTGTAATAGCTTTAATTGAATGGGGGTAAAACTCGCTTTTCGGAGACAACCGGAGTGGGTACACTGATTGTATTGTCATCGTTAACGCGGTGCCGATGAGAACAATAAGAAGACTGTAACGCTTTCCTGCGTTTATTTTTAAAGTTGTGCTTGGCCGTTTTGATTTTGCGTTGGCCGCAGCGGGCGTATCGGTCGCAGTATTTCGTGCTGCGTTATCTAAATGTAATTACTTTGACTTTTACGCTTCTGCGGCTGACCAGCGGAGCAGGAACACCAGTACGCATCACCCACGACAAGCATTATAACGATATCCTGCAACGCATCAAATCGGGCTGGATTGCTCGCCTGCGCAAGCTGCATCTCGCCGTGAATTTTGAAAACCCTCCGAAGCAAGAGGAGCGGAAGTTCAAGTGGCTGTTGGACCACGAGCTGATCTCAGAAGCCGAGTATCAAGGCGCGATCGCTCGGCTGTCCGCCCACGCTTCCGGCCTGCCCGACGATACGAGAACAGCCGTCCATTTGCAGTGATGGGCGGTCCCTTCGCGGGCGGCCCAGCTTATAGCCAGGATTGCGACCAACCCATCACCCAATCGATCAGCGCCTGGGTGCGAAAGACGCCGCGATCCCAGTTGCCTGCGATATGGTCGAGCGCGAAGTTCGCCCCCTTTTTGTCCCGCACGGCGACGAAATAAAACAGCAGCACGTTCCAGTCCCGGTGGGTGAGACCAACGGCGCGCTGGCGCGCAGCGTACGCGGCGATCAGCGCATTGTAGTCGATCCCGGACCATTTCATGACGTCGTCGACGCCGGCCGAGGCTGTGGCCGCCGTCTCTGCGACCATTACGTAGTCGATCTTGCCTTGGTCACCGCCGGGATTGGTTAGCAGGGAGGCGGCGAAAGCCGCCGCCTCGCCCCGCCTGCCAAACCATCGTTCGAGCATGTAGTTATAGTACTGCGTCTGGTAGGCGGGAAAGGTCGGAAAGGTCGCCGACGCGCGCCCATACAGCGACTGCAGGCGCGCCCGCGGGTCGTCGGACGGGACGGCGATATCCATTTCGAGGAAGTAGACCATCGGATCGGCGGTTTCTTCGATCGGGGCTAGCGTCTCCTCGGCTCGCGCCAGCGCCTCGCGGAAGCCCCGCCAGGCCGCTTCGCTGGTGTCTTTGGCGTAGCCGACGCCTCGCAATTGCCAGGCGCGCGAGTCCCAGAGATCGGCGAGCGCGATGCGCGCCGTAAGCGAATGCGGCCTGCGCTCCAGCCACGCTTCAATCGCTTTGCGCTTGTCGTCGAAGGTTACCTTTGAGATGTCCGGCGCGCAGCCGCAGCCCGAGCCGGCGAAAGGGGTCAGCCAGTCGTAGAACTGCGATAGCGCCCAATAGCCGCCTTCGACGCGCGCCCGCGAAGCGCGATAGTCGTCCGCGATGACGTCGAGCTCGTCGGTGCCGCCGTCCATGAGCATCCGCTCGACGTCGCCGCGGACCGCGACGATGCGCTCGCTCGGTTCGTCGGCCTGCGTCGGAGCGGACGCCAGCCAGAGCCCCAGAGCCAACAGCGTGGCGCCGAAGCGCATCCTGCCAAACGCCATGGCGCATCCCCAATTGCGGACCGGATTTGTGATATCATGGCTCCGGCGCCGGCGCGGGCAAAAGTGCGGACGATGGTTGACGGAAGGTGGAGGCCCTCACGCGGCCGAGCGGATCGGTTGCGGTGACACTTTACTCAATATATAACATAAATTGATTGTCTTTTAGGAACACCTCAGTCATTTTCGAGTTGCAGAAAAGTGAGCCTAAGCGACTGAAAAGATTGAGTCGCGCGCAAAACTGTACACCGCGCGGCGACGTACAATTGCGGGCCGCGGCCGAGGTTGCCGTGCTGCGCTAGTTGCCGCCCTCCAGCAGCCGCCGCGCGATCACCTGCGCCTGGATCTCCGCCGCGCCTTCAAAAATATTGAGAATGCGCGCGTCGCATAAAACCCGCGAGATCGGATATTCGAGGGCGAATCCGTTGCCGCCATGGATCTGCAGCGCGTTATCCGCCGCCGCCCAGGCGACGCGCGCGGCGAGCAGTTTCGCCATGCCCGCTTCAAGATCGCAGCGGCGCCCTTCGTCTTTGGCGCGGCCGGCGAAATAAGTGATCTGGCGGGCGATATGGATCTCGACCGCCATCATCACCAGCTTGTCGGCGACGCGGGGAAAATGGATGATCGTTTTGCCGAACTGCACCCGCTCCTTGGCGTAGCGGAGGCCAAGCTCGAAGGCGCATTGGGCGACGCCTACGGCGCGCGCGGCGGTCTGGATGCGCGCCGATTCGAAGGTCTCCATCAATTGCTTAAAGCCCTGGCCTTCTACCCCGCCGAGCAGCGCGTCGGTGGGCACGCGGAAACCGTCGAAGGCGATCTCGTATTCCTTCATGCCGCGATAGCCGAGAACTTCGATTTCGCTGCCCGACATGCCCTCGGCCGGGAACGGATCGGCGTCGCTGCCACGCGGCTTCTCGGCCAGAAACATCGACAGGCCCCGATAGCCGCGCTCGTTGGGGTCGGTGCGGACGAGCAGCGTCATCAGATCGGCGCGAACGGGATGGGTGATCCACGTCTTGGCCCCGCTGACGATATAGTCGTCGCCGTCGCGGGTGGCGCGGGTGCGTAAGGAAGCGAGGTCGGAGCCGGTGTTGGGCTCGGTGAAAACCGCGGTTGGCAAAATCTCGCCGCTGGCGATTTTGGGCAGATATTTCTGTTTTTGCGCCTCGGTCCCCCCGACGATGATGAGTTCGGCGGCGATCTCGGACCGGGTGCCGAGCGAACCCACGCCGATATAGCCGCGCGACAGCTCCTCCGACACGACGCACATCGCCACCTTGCCGAGTCCCATGCCGCCATAGGCCTCGGGGATCGTAAGGCCGAAGACGCCCATGGCGCTTAAGCCCGCGATGACCTCGAGCGGGATATAGGCGTTGGCGCGATGCCAGCTTTGGGCGTGCGGGACAACTTCGGCGTCGGCGAAGCGGCGCATCTCGCCGCGGATGGTCTCGAACGTCTCGTCAAGGCCCGGATCGCCGATCAGGCCTTCCCGCGCCTCCGTGATCAGAGCGGCGAGGGCGGCGCGATTTTCCCGGGTGGCGCCGGATGCGATCAGGGCCTCGACGGCCTCGTTACGAAAGAGCGCGATCTCTTGAGGCTCGAGGCCGAAGTCGGCGAGGCGGACGATTTCGCCCTGGTTCATTGGGATGGCGCTAAAGATCTGGGCGAGATATTCTCCCAACCCAATGCACGTCAGCAGCCGTTCAGTCTCGCCGAATCGGCCGTCCTCCTGCGTACGACCGGCATAGGCCGCCATTTCCTTGATCGCTTCGACATAGGTCGCAAGCCACGCCAGCCCGTGGACGGCGTGCTGTTCGACCTCTATCCTATCGGCGCTGAGCTTGCCGTTTTCGCTCACCCTTTCGCGCACGGAGGTCAGCGCGGAATCCATGACGCCCTGGGCGGCGAAGTGGGCCTGGCGGGCAAGGTCGTCGAGCGTCAAGGGGGGTCGCTCCTTCAGTTGGGCGCCGTTGCTGCGCCGCAGCATGCGTCGCCGCATTCCTCCTTGCAATGCGTCTTTTGGCGCCCGGCTCGTGAGAATTCGGCCTGGCGCGGGTGGCGCTCACCGGCGCGCCGGGCCAAAATGGCCGCCAGTGAGGGAGGCTTGAGCAAGGGTGCGTGGGGCGCTACGAATCGTATGGCAGGCGGGGGAGAA
>Ga0209624_10000298_pt1 | contig 44172 bp, 30 predicted proteins | sample JacPinW_OM2H0_O1_FD_188565 | JGI IMG/M metagenome (GOLD analysis project Ga0209624, IMG submission 188565) | Forest soil microbial communities from Algoma, Ontario, Canada - Jack Pine, Ontario site 1_JW_OM2H0_O1 (SPAdes) (version 2) | ecosystem: Environmental > Terrestrial > Soil > Boreal...
CATCCTTTCGCACAAATTGAATCGTATTCATGCCACGCGTGTCGAAGCGTTCCCCGTGCAGCACTCCCGTCTTGCGGTACGCGAGGAACCGCTGTGCCACATTTCCGTACCGGTCGCGGGTAGAAAATCGATCTGCAGGCGCGACTCCCACAATCAATCGCCAGCCGAGACCAATTCGCACCAGACAGGTGGCGTCGTTTGATTGTTGAGATATGAGCAATTGTGAACAGTCCCGGAATTGCGAGTCACATTAGAATATCGACAATTCCAGGAAGTCAAACTGGTGACTGAGGGGGTTCTTGCCCTGCTTGTTGAGATGAAGCTGAGGGACTCAAAATTATGAGCCACGAACTTTGTCGCAAAGCCTGTCGAGTTCTTCTGTGCCCCTCGCTGTGTCTTTCGGTCGCGGTCGCTTTTGCCGCCGGCCAGGTGAGCCAGCAGGCTGCTGGTAAGAACGCCCAGTCCGCCAGCGCACCTACGGCCGTTGCGTCTTCTCCCGAAACTTCCAACTATGTGGGAGCCGAGACCTGCAAAACCTGTCACGAGGAAATTTATAACGCTTGGGCGAAAACGCCGCATTGGAAGACCACACTGAACACAAAGGGTGGTCCCTCGAAGCAAGGTTGCGAAGGTTGCCATGGTCCCGGAGCCGATCACGTGGCCGGCGGCGGCGACAAAACCAAGATATTCGTGTTCGAGGGAAAGTCGCGGCAGGAGACTAGCGCTCGCTGCCTGACCTGCCATGGCGAAGCACACGAGCAATCGCATTTCGCCGAATCCGCTCACTCCAGCAGCGATGTGGGATGTCTCGACTGCCACTCGCCCCATCATGCCAAAGAAAAAGAGTTCCTGCTGGCTCAGGAGCAACCCCAGTTGTGTTACGGATGCCACATCTCCGCCAAAGCAGACTTTGCCAAACCTTATCACCATCGCGTCAACGAGGGCTTGGTGCAATGCGTTGACTGCCACAACCCGCATGGCACAGCAACCGTACGGCAGCTACGGAGTCTGCCGAGCGGCGATGCTATTTGCTACAGGTGCCACGTCGATAAGCAGGGTCCTTTCGTCTACGAACATGTGCCTGTGAAGACTGAGGGCTGCAGCAGTTGCCATTCGCCCCACGGATCCACGAATCCGAAGCTGCTCAATGTGATGCCGGTAAACATGCTCTGTCTGCAGTGCCACACGTTCTCGACCACGTTAACAGCCGGTGGGCCAATCGGTCCCGCGCACAATCAGTCGGCGAAGTATCAGGCCTGCACCATGTGCCACACCCAGATTCATGGCTCCAATTTCAGCGATGTGTTTTTCAAGTAGGGAGTACCGATGGAGCCGATAAGAAAACTCGCCCTGCAAACTTCGCTAGCGGCGAGATGGGCGCGTCTGCGCCCGCAGACCGAGAGCAACTCGGCGGCCATCCGGCGTCGATGCAAGCGTCGAATCGCAACGGCTATTGCGGGGCTTTTGTGCGCAATTGCCATGATTGTTTGGTCATCGGAAGCGCTCTTCGCCCAGACTCCCGCCGCGAGTCCGTCGCCACCCCCGCCCGCTGAACCCGATGGCATAACCAGCGGCGGATACCAGATTCACTCCTCCATCGAACTGGGCTTCCGCTCCACCGACGTGACCGGAAGCGGCGATATGTACGACACGCTGGTAAATCTACAAACCGGACCGCGAGTACTGGACCAGACGCTTACGATGCAGTCGGTTGATCACCAGGGCTTGCTGTTCGACAATCTTTACCTCAACAGCGTGGGATGGGGAGGCGACCCGAACAACTACCTTCGCCTGCGCGCGGACAAGAACAAGTGGTACAACCTGCAAAGCAGTTTTCGTCGCGATCAGTATTTTTCTGACTACGACTTGCTCGCGAATCCACTGAATCCGCCTCCCCCACCTGCTCCCGGGGGCTCAACTCCCTCCATCCCAATACTCGACTCGCCGCACCTGTTCGATACCACGCGACGCATGAGCGACATCGATCTCACGCTGCTCCCGCAGTCCCGAGTCAGCTTTCGCTTGGGGTTTTCGCATAACAACATGACCGGACCTTCGTACAGCAGCATCCACGAGGGCACGGAAGCTTCGCTCCTGCAGGTCTGGAACACAACCATGAACTCCTACCGCCTAGGGGTTGACTTTAGAATCGCGCTGCGAACCGTCCTCAGCTACGACCAATTTCTCGATTACTACAAGGGGGATACAGACTACCAACTGAATCCCATCAATGAGGCGCTGTTGCCCACAACGCCGGTAAGCTCCGTTTCGTTGGGCTTGTCCATTGACACGGTGAACAAGGAGCCCTGCGCCGTGCCGACCGGGCAAAGCAGTCTGATCAATTCCGGCGGGTTCCTCACCAATACCACATGCAGCGCGTATTTCAGCTACGCGCGGAATCAGAGGATTCGCACCTCCACGCCCACCGAGCGCATCAGCTTGCGCAGCAATTACTTCCGGAAGTTAGAGGTGGTCGGTTCTTACTCCTATAGTTCCGCGGTTTCGAGTACGCCGTTGGGCGAATCTTTCAGCGGCCTGATCACGCGCACCAACACCCGTGCGTTTCTCGGTACTGGGGAAGCCGACGCCAATCGAATTTCGGACGTCCTCGATCTCGGGGCGACCGTGCATCTCACCACACATCTGCGGGTCATCGAGAAGTTCTATTTTTGGGCCTACCGCATCCCACAGAGTGGCAATTTCAACGAAGTCGACAGTGATTGTCCAGCCACCACGCCGCCGACACCGTGCACACTGCTGACTCCGCTGAGCGCGACCACGCCCACGGCGATCCCCACCGTTATCCAGTCATCCTTCAACCAGACCTGGACGAGGAATCAGACCGAACTGGCCTGGGACATTTCGAAAAAAACCGGGGCACGGGTCGGCTACCGTTATGGCGACCGGGAGTTCAACCACTTCAACGATTTTCTCCCCGGCGACTTGGACCATTTCGTGGGATTGGAGAAAACCGCGCTAATCGGATTCTGGGCACGGCCCACCCACACCTTGCGATTGAACTTCGATCTGGAGCACACGAACTACAACGCCGTATTCGTCCGCCTGTCGCCGCGCAAGGACGCGCGCTATCGCTTCCAGACGACCTATTCGCCGCGCCCGTGGGCGACCCTGGGCGGCTCCATCAATATCCGGCAAGAATCCAATGGCGACGCACAAACCCAATACATGGGCCACAACCAAAACTACGGGTTGACCGCGTCGCTCGCGCCGCGCGAACGCTTCGGGCTGGATCTCGCATACAACTTCAATAGCGTGATTCAGAACGCCATCATCTGCTTCAACGACACGCCGCCAACCGGAGTAGTTCTTCCCTTCGTGAACGGTGCAAATAACAATAATTGTGGCGGGAACGATACCGCCAACAACCTTATGGCCAACTCGTACTACACCAACCACACGAATTTCGGAGTGGCCACCGTCAGGTTCAAGCCCGCCAAGCGAGTGCTGGCGAACATCGGCTATAGCATCTCCAGTGTTGACGGCAGCGTGCCGCAGTTTAACATTCTGCAGCCTCTCGGCACGGTGCAGTACAAGTATCAGCAGCCTGTAGCCAACCTGACCGTGGATATTGGCCATAAGCTCGCCTACAACATGGGTTGGAATTATTACCAGTATGGGGAAGGTTCGTTTGTCGGCCCGACAGCGCCCCGTTATTTTCACTCCAACTCGGTGACCGAGTCTCTGCGTTATTCATTCTGATGCTCTCGTTTTCAGGGCTGGGCCAAAACAGAGATGTATCGTAAGAACGCTTTCAGAGTTATTGCAGTCAGCAAATTGAGGACGGGAATACAAATACCGAATCGAATGGAGCTTAAAGATGAAAACAAGCAGAGTGCGGGCGTTCGCCACGGTGACTGTGATTTCTCTCGGGTTTGTTGTCTCGTTGTCGGCTCAAGCGCAGAACGCGTCGGAAACGCTCTACAAATCAAAGTGTGCCATGTGCCATGGCGCTGACGGGACCGGTTCGGCGACGGGGAAGAAAATGGGCGCCCACGATTTCACTACGGTCGAGGTGCAGGGAGTGTCCGATGCGGAACTCTCTACTATCATTACGAACGGCAAGAACAAGATGCCCGCGTACGGGAAGTCTTTGAAAGCGGATGACATTAAGGGCTTGGTGGCTTATATCCGCACCCTGAAAAAGTAGTGGCAATGTGAAGAATTCGTTCAAGGCGAATACGATCTGCCGCGCGGCAGAACCTGCGTGCGCGCCGAGCGTGCATAGAAACTAGGTAAGGAGAGGCGCTCTTTTCAAAGTGAATCTGCGAGACCGCTTCCGCGGCTGGTTGCAGCCCATCTATTTTCTGGGCCAGGATCCCATCTCGCTCACCGGTGCGGTGATTACCACGAGCACTGCGCTGACGACGATCGCCTTCTGGTTCTATGAGATATTACTGCCGGGACCGCCGCATCCCTATATCGGTATCCTGGTCTTTCTCACACTCCCAGCCATTTTTGTACTAGGCCTCCTGCTGATTCCACTTGGTATCTGGCTCAGGTGGCGCAGTCTGCGCGGAAGTGGGCGTCTGCCGGTAGTTTTCCCCGCAGTTGACTTGCGCTTGCCCGTGGTTCGACGCACCTTGGAGTGGGTGGCTCTGGCCACGGGACTCAATCTCTTTATTATTGGCACCGCATCCTACCGTGGCGTGGAGTACATGGATTCGTCGAATTTCTGCGGAACGACTTGTCACGTCATGCTTCCGGAGAATACCGCGTACCACGTTTCCCCGCATGCGCACGTGGCTTGCGTGGACTGCCACATTGGCCCTGGACTGCCTTGGATGATGCGAGCCAAAGTGACCGGCATGCGGCAGGTCTTTATGGTCGCCACTCATACGTATCCGCGGCCCATCCCTTCGCCGGTAAAGGACCTCCGTCCGGCCAGCCAAACCTGCGAACAGTGTCACTGGCCCGGCCGTTTCGTAGGCGACAAATTGCTGGTTCGCACCAGCTACACGGAAGATGAAAAAAACACACCGCAGACAGACGTCGTGGTGCTGAAGGTGGGAGGAAGCAATGGTCAGGGAGTGAGCGGAATCCACGGGCACCATCGAGCTGACGCGGCTCGTATCCGCTACGTTTCAACCGACCCCCAGCGGCAGACGATTCCGGCCGTTTACTACACCGACGATAAAGGAAAGACCACCGAATTCATTTCCAGTGATGCCGTGCCAACTCAAAAGCAGTTGGACCAGGGAGAGCATCGCGTGATGGATTGCCTGGATTGCCACAACCGGCCCGCGCATGTTGCGGACCTGCCGGAAAACGCGGTGGACAAACAAATGTCGATTGGGCGCATCAGCCCGGATCTTCCGTACATCAGGAAGAAAGCGGTCGAGGTACTTAAGGTGAATTACAGCACTCGCGAAGTGGGCGAGCGGAGCATCACCAGCGAGATCACCAAGTTTTATCAGAGCAACTATCCCGAAATCGATGGAGCGCGGGGGGCCGCGGTGAAGCAGGCTGCCCAAGAAGTGGCGAATATCTACCTGCGAAACATCTTTCCAGACATGCGTGTGACCTGGGGTACACACCCAAACAACCTCGGGCACAGTGACTCCCCGGGTTGTTTCCGCTGCCACGATGGCACCCACACCAGCGCCGATGGCCAGACCATCACCAATGACTGTTCCGCTTGCCATCAAATTGTCGCATCGGGAGAAAACAATCCCAAGATCCTGACGGATCTAGGAACGAAATAGGAGCGGCAACTGGAGTCTGCCGAGAATGAACGACGCGCGCCATACACGCTGGGGCGGGCGAGACTGCTCACTCTTGCTCAGAAAATGAGAGAGCGTACGGTGGTTTAGCTCAGGTCCGTGGCCAGGTCTTCGGCGATGCAAAGCGCGTAAGGGAAAGACCACCGCAACAAATCGAAGATCTGAAACGCTGGAGCTGCCACTCTCCAGGGGGCTCGAGGCCGAGATCCAATCGAGCGCGTCAGACGCAAGAATGCGGTCCGTGAACGATTACTTCGATCCGTTAGTGCGATTCGCGAGGGATTTCGTCGCCGCGACAACCGATCAGGAAATCAAGATCGGCGCCGGTGTTGGCTTGCATCACCCGCTCTCTATAGAGTTGCTGATAGCCGCCTTTCATCGTGAGGGCGGGAGGTTGCCATGACTTCAGGCGGCGATGCAGCTCATCCTGCGATACTTCGAGGTGTATCGTGCGGGCATCTACGTCTAATGCGATGAGGTCGCCGTCGTGCACCGCCGCGAGATTTCCGCCTACTGCTGCTTCGGGACAAACGTGGAGCACGACGGTTCCGTAGGCAGTTCCGCTCATGCGCGCATCGGAGATGCGCACCATGTCGGTGATGCCGCGCTTGAGCAGCTTGGCCGGCAGACTCATGTTGCCTACTTCAGCCATTCCGGGATAACCCTTGGGGCCGCAATTTTTCAAAACCAAAATGCAGTTCTCGTCGACCTCGAGGTCGGGATGGTCGATGCGTTCCTTGTAGTGCTCGATATTCTCGAATACTACGGCGCGGCCACGATGTTGCATAAGATGCGGAGAAGCAGCGGAGGGCTTGAGCACAGCCCCATCCGGCGCCAGATTGCCGCGCAGGACGGCGATGCCGCCATGCTCGACGAGAGGGTTTTCCAGTGGGCGAATTACTTCGGGGTTCCAATTGGGAGCGGTCTGGCAATTCTGCCAGATGGTTTTGCCGTTGACGGTCAGAGCATCGCGATGAATCAGTTTGCGCTGATCGAGCGCGCGAATCACCGCGGGTAGTCCACCGGCGTAATAAAAATCCTCCATCAGATAGCGGCCGGAGGGCATTAGATCGACGAGCGTCGGGACGTCGCGGCCGAAGCGATCCCAATCGTCGAGAGTAACTTTTAGGCCGACGCGCCCGGCGATCGCGAGAAGGTGAATGACCGCATTGGTCGAACCGCCCACCGCGCCGTTGACGACGATCGCGTTCTCAAAAGCGTTTCGCGTCAGAATCTGGGCGATTCGAAGATCATCGCGCACCATTTCGACGATGCGGCGTCCCGCCGTGTGGGCCAGCACATAGCGGCGAGAATCGACGGCGGGGATGGCGGCATTTTGAGGGAGTGCGAGGCCTAGAGACTCGACCATGCACGCCATTGTCGAGGCCGTTCCCATGGTCATGCAATGGCCGGCGGAGCGCGACATGCAGGCTTCGGCTTCCATGAAATCTTGCGAACTCAAAGTGCCAGCTAGGAGTTCTTCATTGAAACGCCATACACCGGTTCCCGAACCGATGTCCTGGCCGCGGTACTTGCCATTGAGCATGGGGCCGCCAGAGACGACCAAGGCGGGCACGTTGCAACTTGCGGCTCCCATGACCAGCGAGGGTGTCGTCTTGTCGCAGCCACATAACAGAACGACGCCGTCGATCGGGTTGGCGCGGATCGACTCTTCGACGTCCATGCTCACCAGATTTCGAAATAGCATGGCGGTGGGACGCATGTTGGTTTCGCCCATCGACATCACCGGAAATTCGAGCGGGAAACCGCCAGCTTCCCAGACGCCACGTTTGGCGTGCTCGGCAATTTGGCGAAAATGGGCGTTGCAGGGCGTGAGCTCCGACCAGGTATTGCAGATGCCGATGACTGGCCGTCCGTCGAACACGTGGTCGGGTAGCCCCTGGTTGCGCATCCAGCTGCGGTGCACGAAGCCGTCTTTGTCTGTCTTGGCGAACCACGCGGCTGAGCGATATGTGCGCTTTTCGTCGGACTTGGAATCGGACATGGAATTCGAGATCCCCTCTGGATGACTTTACGCCGTTCGGCCTCTTGCATCCTATTTCGAGTGCGCTGAATGCAAGAATGTCGGACTGACATTGAGAATGTTAACAACAGTGTTGACATTCAACAAACCACAATGAATAATCTTCGCGGCACAGGTAACCCACTCATGCATCGCCGATGTCAAGGCCCTCTCGGAGTAAATCACTTGGAACATTTCTCGCGATACTTGGTATGGGCAATCTGCCTGCTCGTTTTGCTGGCGAACTGCGCCACGGCGGCGGATGTTGACGCAGGGCAAGACGAGCCGGCCGGTGTTCCCCAAAACAACCAGTGGCTCAAAGAACATCTGCTCAGCAATCATGCAAAACTGCCGTTCTCGTTCGTCTATAACAGGCAGGGATCGGGTGCGTTGCTGCAAGATTGGCCGAAGAAAACGGAGAGCCAGCGACTCGACAACGCTCGCATAGAACATATCGTAACTTGGATCGATCCGAAGTCCGGGTTGCAGTTCCGCGTGGAGGCGTTGGAGTTTGCGAACTCTGCGGTGGTCGAATGGACAGCGTATTTCAGGAATGACGGCAGGCTCGACTCGCCGATCCTCGAAGATGTCGAGCCGCTGGATCTGTCATTTGCGGTCACTGGAAACATCATTCCGACAATTCTCTATTCCAAGGGATGCGGCGGCATGGATACGTATGCGCTCGTGAAGAAGCCGCTGAATCAGCTCGAATCGTTTCAGATTTCCAGTGAAAGCGGCGGCAAGACGAGCGAGGCGATACCATTCTTCGATATTCTCACGAGCGGCGGCGGACTAATCGGGGCCGTAGGATGGCCGGGCAAATGGGCCATTAACTTCTCGCAGCCGACCGAGTCCGCGATTGCGATCACCGCCGGAATGGAAACAACGCATCTGTCGCTGCATCCGGGCGAGGAGATTCGAACGCCGGAAATCCTGCTGTTGCCATGGCAAGGGGACGATATCGACGCGCACAATATTTTGCGGCGCCACATTCTGAAATATCACACGCCGCAATATGACGGGAAGCCAGTGGTTCTGCCCGTTTCCTTCACGGGATGGGGCGGAATGAAAACCTCCACCGGCCTGCGCCTGATCGATCAGATCGCGAAAGAGAAGATTGGATTTGAGAACTTCTGGATGGATGCCGGATGGTATGGAGCGGACCGTCCCGTCGATGAATTTCAGATATTTGGAAAAGAAGATTGGTTTTTGCACGCTGGAAATTGGCGAGTCAATCAGATTCCTCATCCTGATGGAGGTCTTAGACCCATCAGCGATGCAGCGCATGCTAAGGGAATGAAGTTCCTGCTGTGGTTTGAACCGGAACGCGCAGTCGTTGGAACACCGCTCACCATCGCCCATCCCGATTGGTTTATCGGAGAAGTCACCACTCATTTTGAAGGCAACACCGCGCGCCCGCTGGTGAAGTTCCGGTTATTTGACTTCGGCAATCCCGCCGCCCGTCAATACATGATCGATTCCATGTCGGAACTCATCGACCAACAGGGCATAGACATTTTCCGCCAGGATTGCAACTTTGGTCTCGCTCCTTTCTGGGACAAGAATGATGCAAGCGATCGCCAGGGGATCACTCAAATACGCTACGTGGAAGGCCTGCTGGAATTTTGGGACGGGCTGCGGCGCAAGCATCCACAACTGATTCTTGACATCGTCCAGCGCGGAGACCTGGAGACGATTTCGCGCGCCGTCGATCTCAGTCGCGCAGATTATCCCGTGTCGCCAGATGCGGATCCGATCGGCGCGCAGGTCAGTACCGAAGGCCTCGCCTATTGGCGGCCCCATTTTGGCACGATATTTCAGATTCGACCGCGCGATACCTATCACTTCCGAAGTGGTTTCGCTCCGGGATTGGGTTTCGCTCTTTTCAACGGCGCTGGCTATCCGAACCAGGTCGGCAAGTTTATCCCACCTGATTTTCCCTTTGACTGGATGCGCGACATGGTCGCGCAACTCAAACTCGTGCGGCCTTATTATTATGGCGACTACTATCCTTTATTGCCCTGCAGCGCCGACTCCGATTGCGGCACGGACCCGCGCCAGGAGCGCAGCGCCGCGTTCGAGTGGGCAGCGTGGCAATTCAATCGCCCTGAAGACGAAGATGGAATGGTGCAGGTTTTTCGGCGGGATCACGCGGAAGAGGCGGCAAAAGATCTTCGCTTGCGGGGGCTTGATGCAGCGGCGACTTATGAGGTTACGAATCTCGATTCGAAAACGCCGACTACCGTTTCAGGAAGCGAATTGATGCAACGCGGATTGCACGTGGAGCTTACGGAGAAGCGAGCAGCCGCGGTCATTCTTTATAAGAAAGTTCGCTAGATTATCGGAAACGCCAGCCTATTCAGTGACGACTTTCTGGTTTTGTTGTCCGAGGCCCCGAATACTTAACTTCATGCGATTGCCCGCGCGCAGGTAAACGGGCGGCTTTCGTCCAAGGCCGACGCCGGGAGGCGTACCCGTAGAAACAATGTCGCCGGTTTGCAAACTCATAAATCGGCTCACGTAACTGATCAGAGACGCCACTCCAAAAATCATGGTCTTAGTCGATCCGTCTTGATAACGGTGATCGTCGACTTCGAGCCACATGTCGAGATCCTGCGGATCGGGAACCTCGTCGGGAGTTACGAGCCACGGGCCAATCGGACCGAAAGTGTCTGCGCTCTTGCCCTTCACCCACTGGCCGGTGCCATCGATTTGAAAAGCACGTTCGGAAACATCATTGACCACGCAGTAGCCGGCAACATGCGAAAGTGCGTCCGCTTCTGCGATGTACTTGCCTGGCTTGCCGATCACCACGCCGAGTTCAACCTCCCAGTCCATCTTCGTCGAGCCGCGGGGGATGACGACATCGTCGTCAGGGCCGCAGATGGCAGAGGTTGCCTTCATGAAGATGACGGGCTCGGCGGGGATCGGCATTCCGGCCTCTTTCGCGTGATCGGAATAGTTCAAGCCAATGCAGACGAACTTGCCGACGCTGCTTACGCAGGGACCGAGTCGCGACTTTCCCGGAACGACGGGCAAGCGAGTGACGTCGGTGTGCCGCAGTTTTTGAATCGACTCGGGCAGCAAGGACTCACCGGCGAGATCGGGAATCATCCCAGACAGATCGCGAATCTGTCCATCGTCAGCTAAAAGGCCCGGCTTCTCCCGGCCTGGTAAACCGTAGCGCAGCAATTTCATTTTTTCTCCGAGGACTTCGTAAGAGGTCGCTAAAGTGTAAAGCCGCCATCAATAATGTGTGTCTGCCCAGTAGTGTAACTGGATTCATCCGACGCGAGGTAAACAGCCAGGGCTGCAATTTCTTCGGGCCGGCCAATTCGCCCCATCGGTTGACGCGCCACAAACTCGGAGCGGGCCTTCTCCACGTTGCCCTGCGCAGCAATTCGTTCTTCCAGCGAAGGCGACTGCACCGTGCCCGGACAAATCGCATTGCAACGAACGCCGCTGCGAATGAAATCGACGGCGATTGCCTTCGTCAGCCCAATCACCGCCGCCTTCGTGCTCCCATAAACGAATCGATTTGGCGCCGCTCTAATGCTCGACGCGGCCGACGACATATTAATGATGCTGCCTTTCCCCGCTTTGAGCATGGCCGGCAAAAAGGCGCGACAGGTGCGATACATGGATTTAACGTTAAGATCGAAAGAGAAATCCCAGTCTTGCCCTGAACAATCGAGAATGTTTCCGTGATGAACGTAGCCGGCGCAATTGAACAACACATCAAGCGCGCCAACCTCGGCGGCGCAGTTTGCAATGTCTTGCTCGTCGCGGACGTCCAGCCAGCGAGTGCGGATGTTGGGACGCTCATGACTGAGGGCCGCCAGCAACTGGTCGTTGATATCGGTGGCCCATACCGTAGCGCCTTCGTCGGCAAACGCGATCGTCGTAGCGCGTCCAATGCCCTGCCCCGCAGCCGTAGCTAGCGCAATTTTCCCCGCAAGTCTTCCGCTCATTTTAAAAGCCTCAATCGCACGGGATTAAGATCAACAATTTAATCAGAGATCACGCGACCCGCGTTGAATTTTGTTGTGGTGAATCGTGCCCTCGGCTGTGGTAGGCTAGTGGACGCACTGGGCTTATGTCAACACTATTGTTAACACAAATATTGTCGATCCAGAATTCTAAAAGGAGGCTCAGTATGTGGCGAATCGCCGCCATCGTTATGTTCCTTGGCCTGGTAGCACAGGCCCAAACCACCTTCGACTTGTCCGCTGATTTCTCTCTTCAGGAGAATCCCGACAAGGTTTGGCAGTACGGCTATTCTGAAATCAACTCTCTGGCACCTGACCAGTTTCGATTCGACAAGTATTGTGATGGGGGCAGTCCGATTGGGTTCTGGCATCCCGATGCCAGTAAAGGCCCGGGCCCGGGTTATTACCCCTACGTCGCTTATAACACCACGAAGCAGTCACAAGCTTGGCCTTCACCCAATGGCTGGGTCGTGCGCGGCGGCGAGGTCGCCATGGAGGCAAGTAATAGCGGCCAATACAGTCTGGTTCGCTTCGTGGCGCCCGTGGCAGGCACCTACAAGATAAGCGCTCAATTCGCAGGCGTCCACGTATGGTCTACGACGGATGTGCATGTGCTGCACAATGGCACGTCCCTCTTTGATGCCGACATCGACGGCTACGGAGGAGACCCGGCATTCCGCAAGGTGCAGGGGGCGAGCCCTACGGCGGCGTATTCAGGTCGGATCGAAATGAAAGCTCACGACACCGTCACATTTGCTGTTGGGTATGGTAAGAACAAGACGAATTCCGGCGACACGACCGGCCTCTTCGCCCGAGTTGTACTGCTCACGGGCGCGGAAAGCGGCCAGCGATGATCATAATTTCAGATCGAGACTAGTCAATCCATGGAATTGGACATCGAGAACCTTGATGCGCTGCGGTGTTATCTCAGCGTGCGCGGATTCGTAAAGCTGGGCGAGACAATTTCGTTGGAAAAGCTTGGGGGCGGGGTTTCGAATCGAACGGTGAGATTGGCCTGGGCGGATGGACACGGCTGGGTCTTGAAACAAGCGCTGTCGAAATTGCGAGTCAACGTAGACTGGTTCAGCAGCCCCGAAAGAATAGCGGTTGAAGCGCGAGCGCTGCGCTGGCTTAATCGCTCGGCGCCCTCGGGAACGACTCCAGCTTTTGTTTTTGAAGACCTGGAAAATCACTTAATGGGCATGGAGGCGATTCCCGCAGGACACGAAAATTGGAAATCGGTACTGCTGTCGGGAAAGATTGTTTCCGACCATTTTGAGCAATTCGGATTGCTTCTCGGCACAATCCATCGACGGTCGTCAGGGTGTCGGGCAGAAGTGGCCCGGGAGTTTGCGGACACGACCTACTTCGAGAGCCTTCGGCTCGAACCTTATTATCTATACGCCGCCCACAACGTTATGGCGGCCGCCGAATTTTTGAACGCGCTGGCGCGGGAAACGCTGCGGCACAAAGACAGTTTGGTGCACGGTGATTTCAGTCCAAAGAACACTCTGATTTACCGAAGCAAGTTAATTCTGCTCGACTATGAAGTCGTTCACTTCGGAGACCCGGCCTTTGACGTGGGATTTGCTTTGACACATTTTCTTAGCAAGGCTCATCACTTGCCGCCGGTGCGGGATCGTCTGGCCCGTGCCGCCGAGTTGTTCTGGCAGGCGTATTACGACGAGGTCATGCAGATTGACTGGGCCGAACTCGTGGAAGCCCGAGTGGTGCGTCACACGCTTGGATGCTTGCTGGCACGAGTGGTGGGCAAATCTCCACTCGAATACCTGACGTCATCGGAACGAGCGCGGCAACATGATGTCGTCCTGAAGCTGATGAGGGAGCCTCCGGATAACATTCCTGATTTGATTGCTGAATTTGTGAACAAGATTGAAACCTATGCCGAAAATTGAGCGACTCTCCGGCCGAGAAATTCTCGACAGCCGCGGCCGGCCCACTGTGCTGGCAACCTGCGTGTTGGAAGGCGGGATCTCTGCATCGGCTTCCGTGCCCTCCGGAGCATCGACCGGAAGCGCGGAGGCGCGTGAACTGCGCGATGGAAATCCAAAGAGGTATCAGGGTTTGGGATGCCGGTTGGCGGCGGCAAATGTAGGCGGCGCCCTTCAGGATGCGCTGGCCGGCGGCGTCTTTGCCGACCAGGAAGCCTTGGACCGAACCATGATTGCGCTCGACGGAACGGCGACAAAGTCGAACATCGGCGCGAATGCAATCCTTGCGGTTTCGGTTGCCTTTGCGCGGGCTTGCGCAATCGAACGTGGCGTTCCTCTCTACCAGCATTTCGCCAGCATGTTGGGGGTTTCGGCGAATACTCTGCCTCGGTTGACCATCAATCTTTTTAGCGGCGGGAAACATGCGGGGCAACAGGTGTCGGTCCAGGATGTCCTGATCATACCGATGTCCGGGCGAACCATCGATGAGGTTCTGGTTGCGGCATCCGATGTCTATCAGGCGGCAGCGGATCTTATTTTACGGAAATATGGGATGCGGCTGCTTACCGCTGATGAAGGTGGCCTTGCGCCTCCTTGCGCGTCTGCGGAAGAGATGCTCGGTTTGGCGCTAGAAGCGATTGAGTTGGCGGGCTATCGTCCGGGCGAAGATATTTTTCTTGGCGTCGATGTTGCGGCGTCGCATTTTTACCAGGACGGGCGCTATCAGAAAGACGGAGAGATTTTAGATAGCGCCGCAATGATTCAGGCCATTGCGGGGTGGCTCGAGCGCTATCCGATCTTGAGCGTCGAAGATGGGCTCGCGGAAAATGACTGGCAGAACTGGCCGGAACTACGTCGAGCTATCGCTGGGCGGGCGCTGACGCTGGGAGATGATCTACTGTGTACGAACCCCGACCGGATACGGCGCGCGATTGGAGCGAATGCTTGCGACGCGTTGCTACTGAAGGTGAATCAGATCGGAACCCTGACAGAATCGCTTGAGGCGCACCAGCAAGCGCGATCTGCGCGGTGGTCAGTCACGCTGAGCGTTCGCAGCGGGGAGACGGAAGACAACTGGGCGGCCGATCTGGCGGTCGGATGGCGCGCGGACCAATTCAAAAACGGATCGATTCGACAATCTGAACGACTGGCTAAGTACAACCGTTTGCTCGAAATCGAGGAGGCTACGAGATGGCCAGTTGCGGCATGGCCGCGACGCGGTTGAATTCCCCGGAACTGGACCAACTGACAGATGGAGCCGGTGTAAGGATGGAGCCTTTACTTTGACCGCGCGTCCGAGGGTGAGCCGAATCTTATTCCGCCGTGTTGTCATTACCCAATTGTTAATCATCATCGCGACAGCTTCGCTGCTGGGCGCGCCGAGTAATCTCGAAAGCAACAACCTTCAGAGCAAAGATGGCTATGTGCGGCGCGAAGGTGATCAATGGATCATGGGTACATCGCTTGTCGAAAAACGGATCGGCTTCGAGGGCGGGAGATTGTTGGCGCTATCGTTACGCAACCGGCTGTCTGGGCGGGAATATCTTGATGGAAAACACGGGTCGGCTGAAATCCGGTTCTCTGCCAATGGGCGGGACGTTAGCGCGCCGGGCTGGCAATGGAAGCTGGGCGACGGGCATGTTGCCGTGGGTGCTCAAGGTGAGCTGCAGCTCGACGTTGACCTGGAATCGGCGGGCATACGAGCAACCAAGCATTACGTCATTTACCCGGGGACTGCCGTAATTCGCCAATGGATCACGATTGAGAACTCCTCCGAGAGTTCGGTACGCCTGGAACATGTTGAATTTCTGCACTCGCGAGTGCAGAGTGCGATCGCGCGGAATTTTCAATTCAACTATTTGACCGGCGGCGGGAATTACAACGGCAGCCAGCTTCTCAAGAGCGAGTCGATGAACGCGGGGTATCAGCGAACGCTCGATTCGAATGGTGGTATTCAGCCGGGGAACTACAGCAGTTATCTGCCGCTTGTGTTTCTGCTCGATCGCAGCGTCGGCCTTAATGACAACGAAGGCCTGGCCGTAGGTTGGGATTATCTCGGCCACTGGCGTTTCGAGATCGCAGCTCAACAGGGTTCACCGCTCGAAATGAGTCTTGAATTAGCCGGATTTGAAAAAGGCCTAGCTCCCGGCGCGCGCATCGAAACTCCGAAAGCTTTCATGGCGCCATTTTCCGGTGGAGTCGACGAACTTGGAAATCAACTGCTCGATTGGCAATATGCGTACTTGTGGGAATACACCAATCCGGAATATTTCGCCAAGACGCGCTGGGCGGTCGATTGGCCCGATCCCTGGGTTGGTGACGGGGGCACGCCGAGCGCCGATAACTGGGGGCGACGATTGGCGCTTGACCTTCGATACGTCGATCTTCTGCGGGAAACGGGCACCGATATCCTGTGGGATGATGCTGGTTGGTATGACAAGTGGGGCACGTGGACCGGGCCGGATTGGCGGAGAACGAACGATTATTTACGCAAGTATGGAATGAAATGGGTCTTGTGGTATCCGACATTTCTAGCGACGGCGGAGTCTAAAGTCGCGCAGCAGCACCCGGACTGGATGATTCCCGGCGAGCAAGTTCTCGAGCAGTCGATTGCAGCGACCGCCGACTGGCAAAGGCAGTTGTTGGACGACGGAGTTAGCGGTTGGGGAGATTTTCAGTGGCGGTATGACATCGCACCCGCGGCCAGTGCCACCGACACGGATGCCCTCGCAGCCGATCAAAACTTTCGTCGCCTGCTCGAGCGTTTCAAGCGCGATCATCCGCAAAGTGGAATCGACGCTTGCGACGGCGGCGGACGCTGGATCAGCTACGAATTCGCACGATTGGCGGAGTCTGGCGAATACACCGACGGCGGCGTCGGTCCTTACAGTTCGTACTACACTTCGCTGCTCCTTCCTCCGGACAAACTTCATAATGTCGTTGATTTCGATCATACGTATTACGAGCCCGCGACCGATCGCACACATTTGGCGATGGATCCGACGTGGTATCGAGATCCGGGCGACGGGCCGGATGTGGAGGCGATTCGTAAGGATTGGGAAATCTATCACTATCTGGTGGCGCAAGGCGTGGCTGGCCGCTGGAGTCATGTGTTCCGTCCGAAGGTGAAGAACGATGACGCCGTCTGGTATTTCCAGAGGATGAATCGAGATAGCTCGAAGGGTGTGATCATCACCAAGCACGCTAAGCATGGGGCCAGTTACTTCGTAGTTAGTCGCCCAGAAAAATATTCGGCAGATTCGGTCGACCAATATCGTGGGGGCGCGGGACAGATGAACACGGTGGAAACGACTTCCGCTGCCACTCCGGAGACTGGGATCTACGAGGATCCCGTGGACGGAGCCTTCCGCTTCTATGGCGTGCCGGGTCAGGAATTTGGGCCGCTTGATCTCAAGTATCGGTCGGGCGATGGTGAGGAGTCGCTGGTCACAAAAATTGCGCAGCTTGGCGCGGAGCGGCGAGCAGCTGACAGGTTCTTTGGGATGGAATTCCAACTGGATAAGCCGATGACGGTTACCGAGTTAGGGCAATTCGATCCGGGAAATAATCATGGGACGTATGCGCTTTCGCTGCTGCGGGCTGATGATGGCAAGGTGTTGGCGACGACGGATCTCGACATGAGCCGAAGCTATCCGAATGCGTCGGGATTTAAGTATGCGCGGTTGAGCGAGCCTGTTCAGCTGGAAGCTTCAGCCAAGCCGGTGATTATTTATCCAGGCGGACTGTTACCCGACGCGACGTATGAGGTGCAGGCGAGCGCCTCTGGAGTGCATTTTCAGGAGACCGGATCTCAGCTTATGGCGAAGGGAATCCGTCTCGAAAAGGTTATTGCGGGAGAATTGATATTCTTAAACTTGCCGCACCATCCCGGTTCTGGAACCGGCCATGTTCCTCCCACTGCGCCTGCGGACGTGACCAAGCGATTGGGAACAAATCTTGGTGTCGAGGGAATCGAACTTACGTGGTCGCCCATCCACGACGACAATTGGATCTCCTACTACGAAATTCTCAAAAACGGAAAGCTCACTGGCAGGGCGGCAAAAGGGACTTTTTTCTTTGATCACTCCGATTTTGCTCGCAACGATATGGATGCCCGCTTTGAGGTTGCGGCGGTGGACGGAGATGGCAATCGGAGTCCGGCGGTGGCCGCGACGAAGGTGGCGGGCGAAGCGCAGACGTACGAGGCTCTCGGAGATTTTTCCCCGGCGCAATCCATGCATCAGTGGATCTATGAAGAGGCGGCCGGAGACGGTTCGTACCAGGAACTGGTTTGGGACAAAGGAGGCTATGAAGGGCGCTGGAGAGGATCGGGGTTGGGCCGAATTGGAAGAATCTGGATGCAGCCCTCCGCGAACCACGATTTGTCGCGGACATTCGTTGTGCCGTCAGCTGGCCTCGTGACCACTTCTGGCGTCATTCACAAGGATCCGAGCGCGGAAAATAAGGCTTCGTGCTTCGTCCGAATACTGCAAAATTCGCGGCAAGTTTGGCCTCTCACAGGATGGGCCGAGATTCTTCCCAACTACAATTCTCCAACCACTTATGAAATTATGAATCTGCCGGTAGCCGCGGGGGACAAAATTCGATTTGTCGTCAAACACAATGGCGAAAATCGCATCGATCCCATTGTGTGGGATCCGGTCGTCGTTATCAGGTGATTGTCGTCTTAGATATAAGGTTGTTTCGGGACCACAACTTCCCGCTAGCTCGATTGCTTGTGGAAGGCGTCGAGCGCAGCGCCCAGTCTTTCCAGTCCGCCGCGAACCGTCTCGGTATTGCCGCAGAAGCCTATGCGGAAGTGTTGCGGCTGCTCGAAAAATTCTCCTGGCACTACGCTGGTCTCAAACTGTTCGCGCAGCATGGCGACAAATTTGTCGGCGCGGCCGGCGCGAAGCCTTGGAAAGACAGTGGTGCCGAAGCGGCTGGGTTCGCAGTCTATTGTCGGGTGTTCCGCCAGGAATTCATTGATCAGGGCGCGATTGGTGGTAAGCAAATCACGGGCGCGATCGCGAACCCGATCGAGATTATCGAGCGCAATCGCTCCGAGAAGTTCGGCTGGGTGTACGGGACTGCCATAGGTGAAGTCAACGATCTGCCACATGCGTTGGACGAGCTCCGGCTGCGCCAGAATCCATCCGCAGCGGATGCCGCTCAGGCCGTAAGCTTTGGTGAGGCTACTGGTGACGATGAAGTTTGATCCCAGGTGAAACGCCGATCGCCACGGCTGATCGAAGAGAGTTTCGAGATAAACTTCGTCTACTAGTACACGAGCACCCATTTTGGCGACCATCTCGCCTACGTGCCGCATCGTGCTTTCGTCGGTCAATGCACTACTCGGGTTGTGAAGATTGCAGAGAATCACGAGACGGGTTTGAGGCGAGAGGTTGCGTTCGAGTTCTCCGAGGCCAAGGTGGAATCCTCGGTCGGCGCGGCGTTCGAAGCGGCGGATATTTACTCCGATGTGTTCGAGGATGGTCAGCAGCGGATCGTAGGTGGGTTTCTCTACCAGCACCTCGTCACCGCGGTGCACGACCGCAGTCAGCGCGATGAAATTTGCCATCGAGGTGCCGAACGTATGGACGAGGCAGTCTTCTGGCACTGCCGCCTTGGCGGCCAAGCGAGCCATGAGTGGCCTGTAGCCATACGGGTCTGTTCCGCCGATTTCGAGGTCTTCGATGCGGACCGGGAGCTCGGACAGCGGATAGTCCAGCACTCCACTGACTGCCAGGTTGAAGGGCGCGTTCGAGTGTAGCTTGGCCCACGCCAGATAAAGCGAAACGGCTTCTGTCTGCAAAGTATTCATGCGTTACTCTTTCGCGATAGATGGCGACGACGCGCGTCGGCTCCAGAACCAGTACACAGGAACGCCCGCCAGCAGCAGCGCGTAGCCGAAGAGGCTGTTGCGCGGATAGCGGTAGATCGTATTCCCCACCACCCACCAGCATATCGCGACGAAAACGGTTGTGGTGACGGGGTGGCCGGGCATTCGATAGCCGGCGCCGGTCTTCATTTCAATCTCTCCTCGCGCCGCACGACGGCGAAAGACGAAGATGGTGGTTGCCGTCAAACCGAAAAACAGAAAGTCCATGGCAATGACGTAATTGAGAATTTGTTCGTAACGGCCGGAGAGAGCGATCACGATCGTCCACACACTCTGCAGGACGATGGCGACCACGGGGACGCGGGTGCGCGGATCGAGCCATGCCACGGCTCGGAAGAACAGACCGTCATCGGCCATGGCGAAATAAACGCGCGGCGCGGTCAATATCGACTGGCTTAGGAAGCCCAGGGTTGAGATAGCGATGGCGGCAGCGATGAACGTCGCGCCGCGCTGCCCTAATGCCAGTCGCATTACGGCGGTGGCAGGAGTGCGGGTCATGGCCAGCGTCTGCGGACCGAGAGCGCGCAGGCACACCCAGTTCACCGAGATGTAGAGCACCACCACGCCCAGCACTCCGAGCAACAACCCTCGCGGCAGATTTTTTCTTGGCTCTTTCACTTCGGCGGCAAGGAAGTTTGCGGTTTGCCATCCGCCGTAAGAGAAGAGCACCGGCACCATGGCTGCGCCGAAAGAAGTGAGCGACGAATGCCGCTCCGCAGCAGTGGTGATGGTTATGTGCCTGCCGACAAATACGGCTCCGGCGATCACAAGCGCCGCGATGGCTAGAATTTTCATCACCATAAGCGCGCTCTGCGTGCGCCCGCCAGTTTTCACGCCGAGGCAGTTGATAAGCGTGAGGGTGGCGAGGGCTGCGGTGGCGACGATCCAGTCGGGCGTATGCAGGCCGGTGAGTTCGAGAAAGTAGCGGGCGAAGGTGATGGAGACGGCCGCCATGCCTCCGGTCTGAATGACGAGGAGCAAGACCCATCCGTATAAAAATGCGACCGCCGGATGATAGGCCTCGCGGAGATAAGCATATTGGCCGCCGACTTCGGGCAGCGTCGCCGCGAGTTCAGCCCAGACGAATGCGCCGCCTAGCCCGATCATGCCGCCGAAAATCCAGGCTCCTAAAATCAGAGCAGGAGTGTGCACCTGCTGGGCGACAACGTAGGGATTCATGAATATTCCAGAGCCGACGATGCCGCCCATGACCAGCATGGTGGCGTCGAAGAGGCCCAGTTGGCGCGCCAGGCGGGGCTTTGAAGAGGAGTTGCGATTCGCAATCGGGAGGCCAATCACGTTGTCCGCGTACCGCCAGAACCCGGGATTTCCATCGTGATCACCATTTTTGGGGGACGCGTTAGAGCTTTATGATTTGTCCGAAACATTCTACCGCGCCGCGCGAAAGTCACACTATGGTTCATTTCCAACCTAGGGCTGACGACGAAGCAGCAAAATATCGGAGCCGTATTTTTGCTGGTCGGCAAATTCTTTGATGGCTCCGTCGCCATTGGTCAGCCACTTGTTGGGCAGATGTTCGGAGATGCCATTCATCAATGATTCTCCGGTTATTATTCGGTCACGTCCCGGGCGATCGTTGAGGCTGGTTACGCGATATTTTGCATTGGCATCCAAGCCGCGCAAGCGAATCGTCGTGTCCGCAGTCTCGGACTTATCGCGAAAAACATAAACCACCGACTCGGTCGAATCTTCTTTCACGTACTGGATGGAACTCCATCCAGCGGCGGCAACTTTCGGATGATAGAAATCTTCGAGCAGGAGATGGCGGTACTGCTTAAAGAACAAAAGATTCCGCTTGAAAGCTTCGACGAAGCCCGGCGGAGCAACCGAAAGAAACTGCGACGACATGCCGTTGATGTTGCCGAAGGTCACGCCATGCGTGAAGTGCTTGCGGAAATAGTAATCGAGAGCGGAAGCGCTGTACCAGCGGTCCGTGAGGTATTCTCCACCCGCATCGCCGTGGCCCGCGGCTGCGAGCGACCCCCACACGTTGGGGCTGAGCATGGGGCCGGTGATGAATTCGTTGGTGTAGCCGCCGGGAAGCAGGCTTTGAGGGCCGGGGTTAGTGCGCGCGAATTGCAGGGAGGGATCGCATTCGAATCCGGAGAGATTCGGAAAGCGGTTGAGGAGATAGCGCATGATCTCCATGCGTCCGCGATAGGCGGCGTAGGCGCCATCGGTTTTTCCATGGCCATGATCGGTGCGGTTACATTCGTAGCTCACGGTGGACGACGGGTCCCACTTGATCCAGTCCAGATGCCATTTCTCGATAATGTCGCCTAGCTGCTGCTCGATCCAGGCGACGACTTTGGGATCCCCCAGGCAAAGCTGCTTGGTGGGTGCGAGAGAGGGATGCGTAGTGCCGATGGTTTTGCCGTCGATCATGGCCAGCCACTCCGATGGAATCTCGCCAGATTCAACTCGCGCTGCATCGACATTTCCCGGGTCGACCCAAAGGCCAAACTTCAAGCCCATGGCGTGGATGGCGTCGGAAAGATTCTTGAGGCCATGGGGAAATTTCTCTTTGTCTTCGTGATAGCTGCCGAGGCCGAGGGTCCAATCGTTCATGCCGGGGATGACGGATGCCCCTTCGTACCAGGTCGCATCGTGGTAGAAGACATCGAAGCCAACTTGCTTCGCCAGGCTGAGCTCTTTGAGGAGTTGCTCTTCGCTATTTTTTTCGGTGAGCCATATGCAATATGTGACCAGGGGAGAACCCGGCAAAGGCGTCTGAAAAACATATTGCTTCAGGTAGCGGAACGTCTCATTCCCGGCATTGTCGCTGTCTCCCTTGGCGAGCGCGAAAAAGCTTATGGGCGTTTCGACGGTTGCTCCGGGAGCTAGTTCGAAGACAGGAGGAGCGGAGTTCTTATCTTTTTTGCCTTTTATGAGAATCGTGCCCGCGCGAACTACGGTGCTGGTGGTGGAGGATGTGACATCGGCTTTCCATCCAAGAACGCCCAGGCCGGGTTCGCCGCCTACTAGCATTGATTCTCCAACCGATTCATTTTCAAGAACGAGCCAGTCGGGGAATTCTCGTCGTTGCGAACTATTCTTACTCGCTTGGAATCCGTGCTGGCCCTTCATTGAGGAATAGGACTTGAGGCCGGTCGCAGAAGTCTTTAGGGTCAGGAACAACGGGTCGATGCGAGCATCGAGATTCAAGTCGTGCTTGCCGCGATTTTCGATTTGCATCGCGGTCTGAATCACGGCTCCGGTTGGATAGAGTCTTAGCTGGAGAGAAAGCCGTCCGCCGTCATCCGACTGAAAAGTTAGCGTGAGCTGTTTGCCGCCCTTGCCCAGGTCGGAAATAGAGTCTTCCGCGAACCGGTATGGCTTGTCGGACTTGTCGGGAGAAGCGAGCAACGGTGTCTCCGCCATGGCCCATTCAGCACCGCCTTCTCGGCGCAACGACTTCAGTCGTACGTCATCGGCCGCGCGAGTCAATTCGACACGGATGTGTCCGTTGGCTAATCCCCAACCGGTGGGCGATTTTGTGATGGAGACCTGAGCGGTTGCATACGAAGTAAGAGAGTAGAACAGGCAGGTTACAAATAGGAAGAGTCTCATGCGATGAGCCTCGATAGTGTTAGTTAGTTCGGGTGAGGTGCACCTGGCGGAATTGCGAAGCAAATCCTTTGCCGCAAAAAATCAAGGCGGTATTTGTGTTAGTGAGACTTGCCCCGGCACGGGGGCCGAGGCAAGTCTCATTGTCGGTGAAGGGAGAACCTAGAAGACCAGGTGGGCTCCAACCTGCATACGCCGCCTGAAGTCAACAATGCTGTTAATTACGCCCGCATTTCCAACGTCAACAAATGCCGCGCCGTCGCCGGTGGGTTGCGCCAAATTCACACGGTTAAGAGCGTTAAACGCGTCCCACTTTAAGTCGATGCGGGTCTTCTCCGTGATGGCGAAAGATTTGGTCAACGATAGATCCACTTCACCGAAGCCCGGACCCATCAGGCTGTTGCGTCCGGCATCCCCGAAGGTGTACTGCGCCGGATCGGCATAAGCCGCCGGGTTGTACCACTCGTTGCGGTTGGGGTTGGCCACATGCGGATTGCCAATGAGGTTCGGTCGATCATAGATAGGAGAATTAAGCACGGTTGGTGAGTTTACGTAATAGGGCGTGAAAGGCAGCCCGCTCTCGAAATTTAGAATTCCGCTGAGCGCCCAGCCTCCAACCACGGCGTCTCCACCGCGGCTCAGACCATTCGCAAAAGCCCTGCCGTGGCCGAATGGGAGTTCCCAGTTCACTGCGCTCACCCAAGTCCAGGGTCTGACGGTGCCTGAGGGTCCGTAATTGCAGGAGTAACAGAATTGGTTTCCGTTGCCATCTCCTGGTCCGAACGTTCCAACATCGAGTGACTTAGCCCAGGTGAAGTTACTCAGTAGATACAATCCCTGATGAAAACGCTTTTCCGCGTGAAGTTGCAGAGAATTGTAGTTACTTCTCATTTCCGGTTCATTGTAAACCGCGTTGTTCCGTTGGTATTCTGGTACCGCCCAACCGTAGTTGGCAAAGAACGGCTCGCGGGAGGTGTAGGGGCCCGGTCCGGGAGGCGGCATGTTAACGTCATAGTTATCCCACTGATGGCGCCCGATGTTACCCACATACGCAACTGAGGCCGTGATCTGCCAGGGGAAAGCATGCTCCAGGGTTACGTTGTAAGTGTCGTTGTAACTATGCGGATAGGTTCCGACCCCAACAAAGTATTCACTACCGCCAGGCGCGCCCTGAAATGAAATCTGGCCATTTGCGGGGAACGCGGGAAGAGCCGGAGGAGCGCCTGGCCCCTGATCCAACGTATATCCCAGTGGGGCAAAGGGATTGGCCTGGACATCAGTCTGGCTTTGCTTGATGGGCCAGCAACATCCCTGGGTTCCAAATCCCGCTCCATCCGCATTCATAAAGTAGCTTCGGCCGTATCCGCCGCGGAGCACAGTTTCATGCGGCAAGCGAAATGCCACTCCCAAACGCGGTGAAAATTCAGTTTTTGAAGTTGTTACTCCAGCGTATTTGCCGGCTAGGTTGGTCAACAACAGTGTGTCGGTGGCTATATCGATATTTCCGTCGCTCTGGCCGTTTTGCGTGAAGATTGGACTCATATAATCCCACCGCAGACCCAACGTCAGAGTCAGCCTGGGGGTAACTTGCCAGGTATCCTGGCCATAGAAAGCGTACTTCCAAAGTTTTTCCTGAGGCTGAACCAGTGTTATGTCTCTACCAAAACCGTAAGGTCGTATGGGGTCACCAATAAGGCCGAGCTCGAGTGCAGCCAGGCCTGACCCGCAAAAGGTACCGGCTGCTGGGTTAGAGCATGGCCCCTCGCTGGCGCTGTCATTGACCTGGGTGAGCGTTTGGCCAATATAAAAGGTTCCGCGACCGCTGACGTCGGTTCGGATGCCAAAAAACTTTCCGATGTCGGCGCCCCACTTAAAGGCATGGTGGCCCTTGGTCTTGGTCCAGTTGTTGTAGAACTCGAAGTTTGCCTCGCGCTCAAAGAACGGCAGGCCCTCGTCGCCCATTGTGAATGCGGTCAGTGGATCGTCGATTAGTATCTCCGGCAACCCTGAGGTGTAGACAGTGCCCAGATTGATGTTGGGGATTCCTGCCTGAGTCGCTGCATTGGTCTGGTAATCCGGTTGCAATTCCGAGATCACAATGCGCGATAAAGCGAATCGGGCGTCCGTCAGGAGAGAGGGCGAGAAAGTGTGTTGATAATCGACCATGACGCTCTTGTCGTGGTCGGCCGAGAGCCCGGCGTTCGCAACTCCAACGCCTCCCAGCGGTGGGCCGCCGCCTGCCACGCCGTAGGCAGTGGGAGTATTAAAGTTCGCTTTAAAATAACTGAATTTTCCGAACACAACAGTCTTTGAAGTAACAAAGTAATCGGCTCGGGTATCGAACTGATCCTGGTCGAAGGTGGCGGGCCGGGAGATCTGGTAGTTGTTGCTGTATCCGGCATCGCCCGGGCTCGGCTGAGGCAACAGCGCCAGCAGATTTTGTGCCGCCTGACTGAGCCGGGTGGGACAAATCACGTTCAATTCGGGGGTGCCCGGGCAACCGTCAAACTGAGTTCTCCCCGTTCCATCCGGATTTCCGGTCGCAGGATCATAGATCGGATCGATGGCAGCGACGGAACTGAAATCGCCGGTTCTTAACGCATCGATCGGTACCGTCTCGTTGCCCGAAGTGAACAGATTGTTCCGCATCCCCTGGTAGTCTCCGAAGAAAAACAATTTATCTCTAATCACTCGGCCGCCAGCGCTGCCGCCAAACTGATTCCAGCGATTGCCGGGAATACCATTAGGCTCGCTGAAGTGGTCAGGTGCGTTGAAACCAGAGGTGCGATAGTTCTCGAAAGCCGATCCGTGAAATGTATTTGTACCCGACTTCGTGGTGATCTGCCAAAGTCCGCCGGCTACCTTGCCGTATTCGGCATCGTAATCGCTGGTTGCGAGTTTCACTTCCTGCACGGCGTCGTTCGGAGTCACGATGATCGATAGCCCCTGGATCGCCTCGGTGTTCTCGACTCCATCGAGAAGGTGTCCGTTGGCACTCGGTGCGGCTCCGTTGATGTTGAGATTGAAATCCTCTCCCGCATTCTCAGGGTGAAGATCGAGTTGGCCGCTCGGCATAGAAACGCCAGGAGCCAGGAGCGACAGCCGCGTGATGTTATTGCCGAATGTAGGAAGGGCGTTAATCTCGGTTGAATGTATTTCTTCATTCACCTCGGCGCTATCCGTCTGGAGAAGCGGAGTTTCGCCGGAAACCTCCACCTTGGTCGATGCTGTGCCAACCGGCAACTTGGCATCAATGCGAACACCAACACCGGCATCGATACGTGTGGCCTCTCGGGTGAATAGGGCAAAGCCTTCCTTCTTGACCGTGACCGAATAGGTTCCCGGGATCAGACTGGGGAACCGATACGCTCCATCCCGATTCGTGACGGTCTTCTCGGCGACGGCGTCTCCGATGTTCGTTGCTTCAACCGTCGCACCGGAAATGGCGGCGCCAGAAGCATCAGTTACATTGCCCTCGATGCCTCCGGTGACTGCCGTTTGCGCGTGCAACAGGCCAGCCAGCGCCAGGGAAAGAACTGCGATGAGAGTTAGAAAACGGTATGTGGCGGAGTTCATCTTGGAGCCTCCTTAGACGACGGCGCTCGCGATCGGGGAAGACCTGAGGCGCAATGGGGCATGGAGTTTCTGCCAGCTGCACGCTGCTGGGAAAGTGGATCGACGTGGCTCTGCGAGCTCTCATGGACCGTCGCGGAAGTTAACCCATGTTTCGTCGAGTGTCAAGAGAAATATTGTCAACACTAATGTCTACAAATGTTGGTATCCGTCAAGAATAACTGCAAACACTAGGGTCTGATCGTATATCGGGGAGGCCGAGTCAACTATTTTCTGCCAACTATGCTGTTACCCATATTGTCGACAACGTGATAAAGTGGCAGGGAGTTTGGGGTAGTCTGGTGGCCTGAGGAAAGCCGATCCCTTGCGCGGCGCGGGTGGTTCGCCTACCGGCGCATATCGGAAATCCTTGTCTTTTAGCCAAATCCAGCATATATATACACACCACGCCGATGCGAAATTCAAAGAATCATTCAGGTAAACCAGACCGCAGCATGTCCGCCAGCAAGCGGGTAGAAGCTCACTTGCGGAAGGCTATTCACGCCGGCAAACTGCGACCCCGCCAGCGCATCATCGAAGAGGATCTCGCCAGCGAACTGGAGGTCAGCCGCGGACCCGTGCGCGAGGCCCTTCTGCGCCTCGAACGGGACGGGCTCGTGGTCACGACTTCGAGGCGGGGCACCTTTATCCGCGACATTTCGTTGGCTGAAATCGGCGTGATTTTCCGGATGCGCGCCAAACTCGAAAGTCTGTGCGTGCGCTACATGAGGGAGAATCCCGCCATCGATCCCCAGGAACTTCTCAATCGCAGTTTGAAGAAATTGAAAACTGCGGCGGCCAAGAATAACGAGGAACAGTTCTTTGATGCCGACATGGAATTGCACCGCACCATCTGGAAGGCTGCTAACCAACCCCTCCTGTACCGCACCCTCAACCTGCTGATGAACCCCTATATTTTCATCATTGCCCGCGCTTATTCCTCGCGCATCTCGCTCGAGAGCCGGCGCGAAAACCATGAGCAGTACGTGAGAATGGTCCTGAAGACGCCTCTCGACAAAATAGAGGGCGAAGTGGAACGCTACTTTGGCGGTTTGTATACCCGAATCTTCGATCAAACCTCCGCTTTCGCTGGAATTGTCCCCGGCCATTGGACGGACGACCTGGAAGATTCTCTGGCTTCGCCCATCTCCTGATTCCCGTTTGCCCGCGGGGCATTAATGTCATCAATGTTGTTGACATTGAGGAACCCGAGTGCTTCAATGGCTCGGTTTGTTCTCATGACTTCACACATCGCCCAGGCACTCCTGTTGGTTCTGTGCGCCGCGATCATGAACGCCGCGTATTCGCTTCCCATGAAGCTGAACAAAAAGTGGCAGTGGGAGCACTCGTGGTTTGCTTTCTCTATCCTGGGCGTAGCCGTGGTACCCACTGTGATCGCGGTGTTTACCGTGCCCGGACTCTGGTCGACCTATGCAGAAGTATCTGCCGGAACGCTGGCGCGGATGGTGCTGTTCGGAGCCAGTTGGGGTGTGTCCCTGGTATTTTTTGGCCTGGCGCTGACCCGGTTGGGCTTGGCTATCACCTTCGCCGTGTGCCTCGGAACCTCGGCAGCCGTCGGAGCGCTGACGCCGCTCATCGCACAACATCCCGATCAAATCATGACCCGACAAGGTGGCCTGATTTTCCTGGGCGTTCTCGCGATCATCGTAGGCGTAGGGCTGTGCGGACTGGCGGGAAAACATCGCGAAGCTGCTCTGCAACAAGCAAGCTCCACCGCGCGGCACGGTTTTTGGATGGGATACCTATTGGCTTTTGTTTCCGGCATTCTGGGCTCGATGCTGAATCTCGGCTTGGCATATGGGGGAAGCATTCAGCGCGCCGCGCAACAGCACGGAGCGAGTCTCGCCATGATGTCAAACGCCGTATGGTTGCCGTGCCTCTACGCTGGGTTTCTGCCCGGCGCAATCTATTGCTACATTCTCATGCGCAAGCGAGACAACCTGAGCGCTCTCCGCCTTCCCGGCACCTGGTATTACTGGCTGGTCGGGGCCAGCATGGGATTTCTGTGGTACGGCAGCATCATCCTCTACAGCATCTCGACGGTGAAGCTGGGCGATCTCGGAACGGCCATCGGCTGGCCGCTATTTCTCGCGGCGATTGTCGTGGCGAGCACGGTTTTTGGCGTGGCGACGGGCGAGTGGGCTCGCACCGGCACGCGTCCGATAAGAACGATGGTCTTCGGAGTAGGGTTCCTCGTGCTGGCGATCGCGATTCTCAGCTATGCGGGACGCGGGCAATCCTAAGATGTTTTCTGCTTCTTACTAAGCGGCGTCGGAGCCGGATAAGGCGAGGCGTAGGCTACGTTCTTTCAAATGATGTCAACAAAAGTGTTGACGATGGCCATTCTAATTTAGTATGGTGCGAATGGAAATTCGACCGCGCGGAAGTACGGCGCAATGTTGCAACGCTCATCTTCTCCCGGTTTTAACCGCCTCGTGGCAGGGTTCTTGACTCTTTTCATGGCACTTGGGTTGGGGTTACCGATCTAGCCGAACGGAATTATGGAAATCTTCCGACGTGTATATCAGATTGGCGCATCCATTGCGGATCGCAATCTGTTTCGCGGCGAAGGGCACGTGCAATGGAAGATTGCAAATTAGAGGGGGCGAGGGCCGCGATGGAATGTTTTGGCGAGAGAGTCCGTGCGAGTAGTAGCAGTTATCGCAGATGGATTCGTCTCGCCAACGCCGTTGCGGTCCTTTTCTTTTTAATTCTTCTTCTGTCATTTCCATTGGTCGCAGTTGCGGCAGAACAGGGTCCGCGTTCGGCTCGGATTCGTACCGGAGCATTTCCCGGCGTTCGTTTTAATTCTGGCCTTACCGTATGCGATGAAGAGCTGCGCAATGGCCGTTGGGTAAACCGTTACTGGGACTCGAGCGGCCAGATTGTGGCCGATATTCAAATCGATGCGGAACGCGAGCAGATGGATACTCTGCCCATCGACGCGTTCAAGCTCGAAGTCGAAGGGCAGGAGCTTTCTGGAACGTGGAAATGGATTGGAGCCAGGCAATCGAAGGTTAGCAATCCGGACGGATTGCTGGCGACCGTGGAGCTCGAAAGCACTGTCCGGCCGATTCAAGTGAGAGTGCAAACATTGCTAGGCGGCGGTCCCGTGATGGTGCGCTGGCTCGAAATCACGAATGCCGGCCAACGCCCTACGGCTGTTTCCAACGTTTCGCCTTGGGCCGGTCAACTCTGGCATACGCCAAACTTTGCGGAGAAACTTCCAGCGGATTCCGAAGATGTTTATGACGTCGGCTACGCGCAATACGAAAAATGGGGATACGAAGGAGCGTGGCGCTTTGACCCAGTCGTCAACGAGACAAAGATTATCGCCGGCGACCGGGGAAAATCCGGATGGGGGCATCCCACATTTTTCGCTCGCAATAACGCGACGGGAGAGTGGTTTGCCGCCTCGCTTGGCTGGAGCGCAAACTGGAAGATCAGAGTTACTAGCCGGGTACAAAAATCGCCGGTAGATCGCAGCAATTCAATCGACCGGCCGGTAAACGAGGCGCGATTGTTCTTCGATATGGGCCCAAGCTCAGTCGACCCTGCGCTGCGCGTGATCGCTGCTGGCGAGACCATCAAAACGGCAGAGACCCATATTCTCTGCATGAAAGGGGATCTCGACCACGTTACGCAGGCGCTCCTCGATCACGTGCGGCGCGACGTTCTTCCTCGTCCACCCTCGGATCACGTCTTCGATGTGGAAGCAAACCATCGCGGTTATATTGTCGATCACGAGACCGAAGCTGGAATCAAGCGCGAGATCGATATGGCTGCCGACATGGGCGCCGAGACGTTTCTGATTGACGCGGGCTGGTATGGTCCGGAGCCGAATGTGTGGTATCAAAACGTCGGTGACTGGTACGCCGGCGCATGGCTGCCAAACGATCTTCAGCCCATACGCGAATATGCGCGACAGAAGGGATTACGCTTCGGGTTGTGGGTTGAGATTGAAGGTGCTGGAGCCGCTTCCAAGTTGCGCAAGGAACATCCGGACTGGATCCTGACGCGAGACGGACGGCCCATTGCAAACGGACGCCATTTGGATGTGGGCAACCCCGTCGTGGCGAAATGGATGGAGTCGGAGATTGCCCGGATCATTCGCAAATACGATCTTGACGTCTTCCGCATCGACTACAACATGTCGACCGAAGAAGACGGCAATCAACTGCGCGACGGCTTCGTTGAGAATTCCTCCTGGCGTCACGTGGAAAATCTCTATGCCATGTTTGATCGCCTACGCCAGCAATTTCCGACAGTGATCTTTCAAAACTGCGCGGGAGGCGGCGGGCGGCTCGATTGGGGCATCCTGCGGCGCTTCGATAACACGGAACTCTCCGACTGGATGCGCGAGCCGCGAGGCGTAAAGATCTTGAACGGCATGACCTGGGTGCTTCCACCGGAAATCCTGTTGCGCACCTTCGGCACGGAAGTCCCCGATCTGGCCGGCGATGGCGACATCGACTCTCAATTGCGGCAGGTGCAGATGTCGTTGCCGATTTTTCGCGGGATCGCACCGTCACTCGCGGAATTAGATCCTATCTTGCGCGACAAGATCCGCACCGGAGTGCAACTCTACAAGCGTCAATTGAGACCAATCCTTCGCGACAGCGTCGTCTACCATCACACGCCGCTGACTCCGTACTTAAACCAATCACCATGGGTCGTTCTCGAATATGCCAGCGCGGACAAAAAACGAGCCGTGGCAACTGTATTCCGCACCTCGAATTTTGAAGACCCGGTCTACCGTTTTGTGCCTCGAGGGCTTAATGCGTCCGCGTCTTACAAAGTTACTTTTGAAAATGAGAACGAAACAACGGAAATGTCTGGGATTCGGTTAATGCAGGATGGAATTCCCGTCCGGCTCGAAACGGCGGGAACGTCGCAGATGTTGTTGTTCGAAAGCGAGCCAGCTGATTTAGAGCCGATAAAAAAGAGCCGCTGAAGAAAGAGAAAGCTGGAAGTGGAAGGCTTCCAAAGATTCGAAATCGATGCCTATGGAACAAAACACTTTTCGCAAACTTTTTGATCTCAGCGGGAGCGTGGCCCTGATCACCGGCGCCGGAGTCGGCTTCGGCGAGCAGATATCGATTGCCTTCGCCGAATATGGCTGCGACATTGCCGCCAGCGATCTCGATATCGAGAATCCACGGCGGACAGCCGAAAGCGTGCGCAAGACTGGAAGACGCGCCATCGCCTTGCAGGCCAACGTGGCTGTTCCGGGCGACGTTGTCGACATGGTGGATGAAACTGTGCGCGAATTCGGCGGCATCGACATTCTGGTGAATTGTGCCGGCATTCCGCAACACGATCCCGCGGAAAGTACTCCACTCGAAACCTGGGATCGAGTTCTCGACATCAATCTTCGCGGCACATTTTTGTGTTGCCAGGCAGCAGCGCGCGTCATGTTGGCGAAGGGCAAGGGCGTGATCATCAACTTCTCGTCGATCGCCGGCGTGGTCGGCGTGGGCCGTGGCGCAAATGCTTATTGCGCCAGCAAGGGCGGCGTCAACGCCTTGACCAAGCAGCTGGCGCTGGAATGGGCCGACCGTGGAATTCGCGTCAACGCGATCGCTCCCTGCCAGTTTATGACTCCGGGGCTCAAGGAGGTTATGGCCAAACCGCAATTCGATCCGAGAAAACTGATGGAAACCTGGGTATCGAATATTCCGCTCGGCCGCGTGGGGGAACCGGACGAAATCGCCGGGCCAGCGCTGTTCCTGGCGTCGCGGGCGTCCTCCATGGTGACGGGCGTGGTTCTTCCAGTCGACGGAGGTTATCTGGCGCGATGACTTCGAGAGAAAGTGTGAGGAACGAAGCATGAATTTGCCGGCGTCTCTTCCGGGCGGAGTTCAGCTGAAGCGTCTGGTGCAGATTGGAATCGTTGTTCCCAATCGCGATCGCACTACCCAGCTGCTGACCTCTCTATTTGGTATGGGACCCTTTCGTTTCGTCGAGTGGCCCGATCGAGCCGAATCCCAGTATTACTATCGCGGCGAGCCGGAGCAAATTCGAGTGAAGCAGGCATTCGTCCAATTGGGGGATGTAGAGGTTGAGCTGATTGAGCCCGTCGAGGGCAACAGCGGCTACCAGGATTTTCTGGACAAGACGGGCGGCGGAATTCACCACGTGCTTTTCGAAGTAAGCGATATCGACCCCGTTCTTGAGGAGTTGGGGAAGTCCGGAGTAACTGTGCTTCAGTCTGGAACCGGCATTCGTCCCGGCACTCGTTGGGCGTTACTGGATACCCAGGAGTTACTTGGATTCCTAGTGGAGTTGCGGCACCGTCCCGGAGAATCGGACGGAACATCGCTTTCATGATTGCGGGTCGGTAAGTGCGTTTGCAGTGGAAACTCGAAAGAAAATGCAGACTGCAAGTTCAACTCGATTAAGGACTGCGATCGTCGGATGCGGCAAAGTCGCCGGCACGCATGCTCTCGCGTATCAGGCGCTGCCCAACTCAGAATTGGTCGCGGTATGCGACGTTGCGCCCGAACGAGCCCAAGCTTTGGCGAAGAAGCTTCACGTCAACGACTACACCGATCTCGCTGAGATGTTGAAGCGTGAGCAGGTCGATGTGTTGTCAATCTGCACGCAGCATACCCAACATCCCGCAGCCGTCGAGATCGCGGCCGCTGCCGGCGTACACGTGATTTCCGAGAAACCGCTGGCCATTGACCTTCCTTCGTGCGATCGCGCGATTGCGGCGGCGCGCGCTGCCGGTATCAAACTCGGAGTGATCAGCCAGCGCCGCTGGTACGAGCCGGTGCAGAGGATGAAGGATGCTATCGATGCTGGCAAACTTGGCAAGCCCGTGCTGGCGATTGTAGTTATGCTCGGCTGGCGCGAACCTGCTTACTACCTCTCCGATCCCTGGCGCGGAACATGGAAAGGCGAAGGCGGCGGAGTTGTCGTGAGTCAAGCGCCGCACTATCTCGACCTGCTGAGCTGGTTTATGGGCCCAGCTGTTGAGTTACATGCCTATTGGGATAATTATAACCATCCTGGAATCGAAGTGGACGATACCGTGGTTGCCTCGGTTCGCTTTCAAAATGGAGGGATGGCTTCGATCGTATTGAGTAACTCGCAGCGCCCCGGACTGTATGGGAAGATTCACATCCATGGTTCTTCCGGCGCCTCAGTAGGCGCTGAGATTGATAGCGGTTCGCCGTTTATCTCTGGAGTTACGGAGAAGATGGACCCTCCTTTTAACGATGTTTGGACCGTGCCCGGAGAGGAGCAGAATCTAAGCATCTGGAATAGCGAGGATCGTTCTCGCCCCTGGAATGTAATGACCCACTACCACCAGATACAGCTCGCGGATTTTCTTGCCGCGGTAGCAGAGGATCGCGATCCTATGGTGGATGGCTACGCAGGACGCCGTGTGGTCGAGTTATTCACGGCTGTCTATCGCTCGCAGTTAGAGCATGCGTCGCAGAAATTACCACTGATGCAATAAGTGTTGGGAGGCTCAAGGATGTCGGGACGCTTGGTGACAGAACACATTTCGCCGGAGTTATTGCTGACTTATTACAAGAAGCTGCTCGAACTAAGGCTATTCGAAGTCAAGGTTCAGGAGTTATATCGCAACGGCAGGCTTCCCGGATTCGTGCACTTATATGTTGGCGAGGAAGCGGTCGCGGTCGGAGTCTGTTCAAACCTCGAAGCGCCCGACTTAGTTTTCAGCACCCATCGCGGCCATGGTCACGCGTTGGCGAAAGGTGTGCCGTCGAGAATAGTACTTGCCGAACTCTGGGGCAAGGCGACCGGAAGCTCGGGCGGGCGCGGTGGCAGCATGCACATGTATGCGCCGGAGTATGGATTTATGGGCACCAACGGAATCGTTGGAGCTCCCATTCCGCTGGCGACGGGAGCGGCGCTTAGCGCCAAGATGCGGAAGAAGCGACAGGTTGTTGTTTGCTTTTTTGGCGATGGCGCAGTCAACAGCGGTTCGTTTCACGAGGCGGTCAACATGGGCGCGGTGTGGAACCTGCCAGTTGTGTATGTGTGCGAGAACAACTTATACGCGACAGAAATGGCTTTTCTTCGCGCCACCAAGAACACGAACGTTGCCAGTCGCGCGGCCGCGTACGGACTGCCGGGAGTTACGGTTGACGGGCAGGATGTCGTCGCGGTTCATGAGGTTGCGTCGGAAGCTATTCGCCGCGCTCGCGATGATGGTGGCCCTACCTTGATCGAGTGCAAGACCTATCGCTATGTCGGCCACCACGAGGGTGATCCCGGCACCGATTATCGAACTCGCGAAGAAGTGCAGCAGTGGAAACAAAAAGATCCAGTGAAAATTGCGCATAAGCTTCTGCTCGATTCGGGAGGGGCGGACAAAAGCACATTGGATGCGGCCGACCTGGAGGTGGAACGGCTTATCGATGATGCTGTCGAATTCGCCGAGAAGAGTCCGGAGCCGGCGGCGGACTCGGTCAACGATCACGTGTTTTAGTTGAAGGAGAAAGTATGTCAGAGCAGGGCCGAGTAATTAATTACGGAGATGCGGGAGTCGAAGCGCTGCGCGAAGAAATGCGCCGGGACGCAAGCATTGTTTACATCGGGCAAGGCATCGGACCACGGGGCGGAAATTTCCGACAGACTCGCGGACTGTGGAAAGAGTTCGGAGACGACCGGTTGCGCGACACAGGTATATGCGAACTTGGAGCCACCGGCGCGGCGATCGGCGCAGCCATGGCCGGTACGCGCACGGTAGTCGACGAAGTCTTTCTCGACTTCGCGCTCGAAGCGATTACCCAAATCGTGCAGCAGGCCGCAAATATTTCTTACATGTCCAATGGCAAGATCAAAGCCCCCGTCGTGATTCGTGGAGCGATGGGAGCAGTCCGCAACGCGGGAGCGCATCATTCCCACACTTTCTATAACTGGTTTGCTAACACTCCGGGATTGAAAGTTGTTCTGCCATCGAATCCTTATGACCTGAAAGGACTGTTCAAGACCGCGCTTCGCGATCCAGGACCGGTCGCGTTGATCGAGCATAAATCTCTTTATAACGCGAAGTGCGTTGTGCCGGAGGAGGAGTATCTCATTCCGTTTGGAGAAGCTCGCATTGTGCGCGAAGGCACGGATTTAACGATTGTCGCGATGTCCCGCATGGTCGACCTGGCAACAAAGGCCGCGGCTGTGCTCGAACAAGAGGGCATTTCGGCGGAAGTGATCGACCCGAGAACGATCGTTCCTCTCGACCGGCAAAGAATTACCGACTCGATCAAGAAGACAGGAAGGCTGGTGGTGATTGACGAATCGCCATCGTCCTGTAGCTTTGCGGCAGAGCTTCTTGCGATTGCGGTGGAGGATTGTTTCGACGAGTTACAAGTTCCTCCGCAGCGCATTAATTCATTGCCGGTTCCGAATCCGTTCAGTCCGGTTCTTGAAAATCAGATGATCCCCTCGGTCGACCGCATCGTCGCCGAGGTACGTAGGATGATGAAATCCTCAAGGAGAAAAGCGTAACCATGGCGTACAAGATTGTCATGCCGCAGCTGGGCCTCACCATGGAGGAAGGTTCGGTAACAAGTTGGCTCAAGGCGCCGGGCGATTGGGTCGAGAAAGGTGATCCTCTGTTTATCGTCGAGACCGACAAGATCGAGATGGAGGTCGAGTCGATGGGCAAGGGCTACCTTGGAACCATCCAAGTGGAAAACGGCCTGAAGGTGCCGGTCGGGACGCTGCTCGCGATGCTGACCGATGAACGCGAGACAGCGGCTTAGGTCAATGCTCAGATCGCCTTACCACTGCGTCCTTATGTTTAAGGACGGCGGAGCTTAACTCGACGCCCAGGCCCGGCCCCGGCGGCAGAGGCAACTGTCCGCTGGCGTCTGGGACCAGCGACCGCGTAACCAATCCTTCATACTCCTCTTTGTAGTGCCGCCGGACGCTCTCCATGATGTAGAGGTTGGTAATGTTGGCCGCGAAGTGTGCTGTGGCAAAGTGAAGAACCGGCCCGCCGCAATTGTGCGGCGCAATCGGAAGATAGTAAGTCTCGGCCATGGTCGCAATCTTTTTGCCCTCGGAAATTCCGCCGCACCACGCGATATCGGGCATGATGATCTGTGCGGCGCGATTCTCGAACAACTCGCGAAACGCCCAACGAGTCATCAGCCGTTCGCTCACGCAAAGCGGCAGATCGGTCGTGCGCGCCAGTTCCGCATAGGCTGCCATATTGTCCTGGGGCAACATCTCTTCGAGCCACATCGGCTGATACTTCTCCAAAGCGCGGGCAATTTTGATTGCGCAAGGCAGATTCCAGAAGCCGTGAAATTCGATGGCGACCTCGATGGAGTTTCCAAGCTCCTCCCGAATCAGGCGCAAGGGTTCGATGGCATGATCGAGTTGTTCCGCCGAGATGTGATTGCCGCCGGTCTCTCTGGCGATTGGATCGAAGGGCCAAATTTTCATGGCGCGAACATTGCTCGCAAGTAGTTCGCGCGCCAGTTGGACCGGGTTGGAAAGGAAATCCACGTGGTCATAGCAGGTGTTGTATACGCGGATGGAGGGACGCGATGCGCCTCCAAGAAGCTTGTAGATCGGCAGGCCGCTGGCCTTGCCCATCAAATCCCAGAGCGCGATGTCGACCGCGCTGATCGCGCGCATTTCGGCGCCAGCCCAGCCGCTGTAAGAGACGGCTAGAAACATGTCCGCCCACAGACGGTCGATGGCGCTGGCATCTCGTCCGAGCAATACCGCGGCCAGCCGCGAATGCACGACGGCGGCTTCCGCCTCGGCGTTGGGATAGCTCTCTCCCAAGCCAATGAGCCCCTCGTCGGTGTGGATGCGCACCCAGAGATAGTTGATCGCACCAACGTGAACGGTAACTCCGCGGGGCAGGTAGACGGTTTCGACAGCGACAATTTTCATGACCGGAAATGGCGGGCGCGACCACGAATTATCGCGGATGCACTGTACATAGTCAACATTATTGTTGACAATATTCCTGTACGCGACGTAGAGTGTGCGCTGCCCCAACGAGTCGGCTTGCGGAGTTTCAAGTGTTATCGTGATGGAGCGGAAACAGGGTTGCGTTCCACACAAATATTGTCTGGGGCGCAAAATTCAAACGTTGGCTGAGTATTTATGCCTCAAGAACTGAGACTGCAGGGAAGAAAAGCGTTGGTCACTGGTTCCGACACGGGTATCGGACATGAGATCGGTCTCGAATTTGGGCGCCGGGGCGCCGATGTTGTTTTCCATTACGTCGCAAGCGATGCAGGAGTGAAGGCCGCTGTCGAAGAGGTGAGGGCGATGGGACGGAGGTCCGCGGCGTTTCAGGCGGATTTCGACGATTTGAAGCAGGTCATCGCGCTGGCCGACCAGGCTGGAGAATTTCTTGGCGGCATCAATTGTTTAGTCAATAACGCCGGTGTGACGATGAACCGCCCCTTTCTTAAAGTCACGCCCGAGCAGTTCGACAAATTGTTCAACATCAATTTTCGCGGACAATACTTCCTCACTCAGAAGGTGGTGGAGGGCATGGCGCAAGCGGGCTCTGGCGTGATCTGCAATATGTCCTCGGTGCACGGCTTGCAAGGAGTGCCGGAGCATTCCGTTTACGCCGCGACCAAGGGAGCAATCCTCGCCTACACGCGATCGCTGGCGGTGGAGTTGGCTTACAAAGGCATCCGCGTCAATGCGATTGCGCCCGGATGGATCACGGTCGAGAACTATTTCAAGTGCATACCCGGTTTTACCAAGGAAGTCGCGGCGGAGGCGGGTTACAAGGCGATTCCGGTTGCGCGTTGCGGCGATCCGTCAGATGTCGCGAAGCTGGCAGCTTTCTTATGTTCAGACGACGCCTCCTTCATCGTTGGGCAGACTTTTGTTGTCGACGGCGGCACCACGGCGCTGATGTCTCTCGCCGCTGATTTCAGAAAAGAAAACACGAACACCTTTGGCAAAGGTTACATTCCCGGAATATAGGTGATTTAGAGATGCTGCGAGAACTCGTCGCAACCTTGAAGGCCGTCGGCAAGTCCCCTGAGATCTATCAGACCAATGATGGAACGAGGTTGTTGCTTTTGCCCTATGGAGGCAGAATACTTGGAGTGTTCGCGCCGGCCAGTGACGAGAATTTTCTGTGGACGAATTCAGCGCTCAACAGCGTGGAATCAGCTCGCGCCTACTATGCGAGCGACGACTGGCAAAATTCCGGTGGCGATCGAACCTGGCTCGCCCCGGAGGTTGATTTCTTTTTTCCAAAGTTTCCCAACATCGATATTGCCGGCTATTGGCAGCCGCGAAGTCTCGATCCCGGCAACTATGAACTAATTAAGACGGCTCATGGACTGAAGCTTACCAATCGCCTGAAAGTCGATGCGTTTCGATCCAAAAAGCGAGTTGAGCTGGAGATCACAAAATCGGTCGAGGCTGCGCCCAATCCCTTGCGCTACGACACAGCGCTTAGAACCAGCGCGGTTGAATATGCCGGTCATACTCTGCTCACGTCGTTGCGAATCCTCGATCCGAACCCCAACGACGCTCCGTTGGTCGGTCTGTGGAGTCTTACGCAGATGCCGCACCAGGGCGAATTATTCATTCCGACTTACTCCAAGGCTGATCCCTGGATTTACTTTGGTCTGGTTGACACGCCTCCAGAAGAACTGGCGGTGAGCGAGCGTCTGGTACGCTTCAAGATGCGGGCGGCGGGCGAACACAAAATCGGATTACGCTCCGCCGTCACAACCGGCCGCATCGGCTACCTGTATCCTTCGGGCGACAAGCACGCGCTCATCGTCCGCAATTTTTTCGTGAATCCGTCAGGCGAGTATGCCGATGTGCCATGGACCGAGCCCGATGATCGCGGATATTCGACCCAAGCTTGCAGTGTGAATAGCCGTTGGGGGATGTTCAGCGAAATGGAATATCACGTGCCCGCGATCGGCGGGAACACAGGGTTGAATCACGTTGATGATCGCTCGCAACTCTGGGCCTTTCGCGGATCTCGATCAGATATTCTCAAAACTGCCCGGGCTCTGTTATCGAACGAAATTCAGTGACGCCGCGGTTTCGTCGTGAGGCCAGCGGACGGATATGCGAGTCAGAAATAAAATATTGGATCATCTTATGAGTGTGCCTGCTATTGCCGTCGATCTGGTTGCCCCTCTCGATTGTGAGGTCGGCGAGAATCCGCTTTGGCATCCGGAAGCGGCTACTCTATTTTTCTTAGACATCACAAAGGGAACGGTTCACGCCTATCATCCAGCAACTAAGAAGGGCTCCGTCGCCGCGCAGACGCGGATCACAGGTGGCTTCACTCTGCAACGCGACGGCTCGCTGCTTCTTTTTCAGGATGGCCGAATTGCGACTCTCACACAGGACGGCGTTCTCCGCGAGGTCGCGACCGGCCGTTGCCCAGGCAATGATCGTTTCAACGATGTGATCGCCGACCCGGAGGGAAGAGTATTCGCCGGGGCCATGGGAGGGAACGGCAAACTCCTGCGTTTTGATCCCGACGGCGGCGTCACCGTGATGGCCGATGGGTTGGGCATTCCGAACGGAATGGGATTTACACCCGCCCTTGATGGAATGTATTTCACCGATTCCCTCCCGCGCAAGATTTACTATTTCGACTACGACCGTAAGACGGGAAATTTAAGCAATCAGCGGATATTTGCCGAGATTCCGCGCGAAGAAGGCTTGCCCGATGGCATGACCATCGACCGCGATGGATATGTCTGGACCGCAATCTGGTTCGGCGGCCGCGTCAAGCGTTACGCTCCGGATGGCCGGTTGGACCGCGACGTTTTTTTACCCATCAAACAAACGTCTGCAGTGACTTTTGGCGGCCCCGATCTCGCCGATATGTATGTGACCTCGGCGGCGATAGTTTCCGGACCCGAACTGCGCCCGCCGGGCTTCGATGGCGACGCGCCGCGCGGCGGTGGTCTCTATCGCCTTCGCCTGCCGGGCATAAGAGGCAGCGCCTCTTTTCGCTCTAATCTTTCGTTCTCATAACCGTTTTCATAACTATTGCGGTCGCAGCCTCACTAGCATCGACTTGTGCGCGACAGGTCCTAGGTTTTGCTGCAGTGCCAACAATCGTGTTGACATTGTGACAGTGTGTCCATGACGATCTCGAAACAAACTTATATCGACCGGCGTGACTTTCTGCAACGCGCGGCAGGGGGCTTGCTGCTCTCGGTGCTCGCGACTAAGGCATCATGGGGTGAGGAAACCATAGGCGGGCGGCAATGCACTTTTCAGTGCGGGGGGCATCTGAGTGTGGGACCTAGCCCCGCGGAATATTCGATCTATGGCCAGATGAATCCGACAGTTGAAGAGCGGCAGTACGCAAGGGAATCTATGGAGTATCTGAATTCTGTGGAGCGCTTGCGTTACTCAATCAACCAATATCAGTGCGGGGATTTGAGGTCGCTGAAGAGCAAGCTTGTCGAGTTCCCCCCAGTTCGGCGTTTGTCTTTACCTATGAGTTTTCTGCACGCGATCGCGATGAATCAGTAGAGATCAGCAGTTTCCTGGCGGAACACGGCTATAAAGTGAAAAACGTGCAGAACTGGACCTTCCTCGCCTCTAACCCAGCGCGCTGAGCAGACTCGGCACAGGGAGCCGGAGCCATAGACGAATCGAACGCCCATCGCTCATCGCGATTCCCCGGTTTTCAGGACCGGTTGCCGGCCATTCAGCGGTACCTTCCGCGTGGCGAAAAATTTGCTGGCATGTAGGGAACCAATTGGTATGATGACCTTCGATAAAAGCCAGATTGTTTTCTTTCTAGAATTGAGTCTTAGGCCGACCTAAGGATAGTCATCTTTATTCGGCCACTGGGGGACGCATTGACTAACTCGATCCATAACGCTTTCAATCGTCGGGAGTTCATCCACGGCGCGCTTGCTGGAGCCGCCTTCGCGGCATTGCCAATTTCCGCTTTCTCTTTAGACAATCCCGGCCAGCAATCGGTGCTGAGCCAGATACCGAAGATGCATGATGAAAATGTAAAGAGGCTGCAGGACTGGATCGCTTTGCCCTCGATCGCAGCCGAGAATCGCAACTATCCCCAGGGTCCTGATTATATGGCGCAACTCGCTCGCGATGCGGGATTCGCGAACGTCGAGATTGTGCCTACATCGGGCAAGCCTGGGGTCTTCGGCATCCTCGATGCCGGCGCGGCCACCACCGTCGGCATTTATTTTATGTACGACGTAAAGCAGTTTGACCCTTCGGAGTGGTCATCACCTCCTCTCGAAGGGCGAATCGTCGACAAGGAAGGGCTGGGCAGGATCTGTGTCGGTCGCGGTGCGGTAAACCAGAAGGGCCCGGAAATAGCCTTTCTAGGCGCTCTTCATGCCTTCAAGGCAGCGGGAAAAACTCTGCCCGTAAATCTGGTACTCGTCTGTGAAGGGGAAGAAGAGATTGCTTCCCCCCACTTTCCAGAGATTGTCCGCCAACCCAAGGTCGCCGCTGCGTTGAAGAAATGCATGGGTGTGTTCATGCCCGAAGCGGGCCAGGACACGGATGGTGGCATACAGATATCACTGGGCGCCAAGGGGGTAGTTGAGCTTGAACTGGTTTCGAGTGGAGAGCGCTGGGGACGAGGACCGAAACATGACGTTCATTCCAGTCTTGAGGCACAGGTCGACAGCCCCTCGTGGCACCTGGTGCAAGCGCTCAACACTCTGATTGAGCCCGACGGACACACGCCTGCGGTTGCGGGCTTCTTTGACAAAGTCAAGCCGCTTACTCCGGCGCAGATGAAGATGATTCAGGATGTCGCCGCTCGCCGTAGTGAGGCCACCGTGAAGCAGCAGCTTGGCGTCGAACATTGGGTGCATGACACAAACTGGCTTGACTCGCTCGTGCTGCTCGAGTCCAAGCCGACGATCAACATCGAGGGGCTGGTCGGTGGCTACACAGGTCCCGGAGGAAAGACAGTTCTGCCGCATCGCGCCGTGGCGAAAATTGACATGCGGCTGGTACCCGACATGACGGCTGCCGGGACGCTGGCGCTTCTCAAAGACCATCTAGCCAAACACGGCTTTGGCGACATAGAGGTCAATATGAGTGGTGGATACGATCCGACGCAGACCTCACCGGATACGAAGCTCATCCAGGCGCAAGTTGCGACTTACCGCAAACTGGGTCTGGATCCTGTGCTGTGGCCTCGATCGGCCGGCTCCTGGCCGGGATACATCTTCACTTCCGAACCTCTCAATCTTCCCGCCGGACATTTTGGAATGGGGCACGGTACCGGGGCGCATGCTCCGAATGAGTACTATCTGATCGATTCCACCAATGCGAAGGTTGCAGGGATCGATGGGGCTGTGGGCTCGTTCGTCGAGTATCTCTACGCGTTGGCTTAAAGCGGAGTTAGGTTGTGATTTCGCACACTGGAGGTGTAACAAAACTCTACAGTTCAGGGCGGGTGGCAGCGGTATGATTTGAGCAAGACGTTGCCGCATGTGCGCTATGATTTCCGATCGTCGCTTTCTGGTGGTCAAGGGTAACCTACGCCCGGAGTTCTTCTTTCCGTTCGTTTTCTTGTTTCATATCGCCATATTTCACCCGCACTTGGCGCAGGGGCAGGCGGTTGCGCCCGCGGTTGGAGGGCGAACGATTCACGGCATCGTGAAGTCCGGGAACATGCCAATTCCCGGCGCGGGAGTATCCGCAACGAATGCAGCCACGAAGGAACAGGTCAACACTTCGACCGATGTGGACGGCAGCTACTCGTTGAAAATTCCTGCCGATGGCCACTATACCGTGCGAGTGCAGATGGCGGCGTTTGCCGCTGGCTCGCATGAAGTGGTGCTGGACCCAACCCATCAGGACGCGCAAGCAAATTTTGAATTAGTGCTGCTGTCGCGAGTACGCGAGCCGGACGCTAATGCTGCTAGGGAGAATAGTGCCAGGGAGCAGCGGCGGGCGAATACGGGCGGCGGACGTGGTTTCCAAAGTCTATCCGTGTTTCAGAATGATGCCGGGCAGGATTCGGCCGGTGGAGCGTCGGGTAGTTCCATGAGCGACATCGCGCCTTCGGGTATGCCGGTGCCGGGGATTGGACAGAATGGTGCAACGGAATCGGTAGCGGTCTCGGGCAATACTTCGAGTTCGTTCAACAGCCTAAGCGCGGATCAGTTGCAGCAACGCTTCGACGATGCTCGCCAGCAGGGAGCAGGATTCGGCGGTGGAGGCGGCTTTGGCGGTGCGGGTGGCGGTCGCGGGGGCGGCTTTGGCGGCGCAGGAGGGTTCGGACGACGCGGCTTCGACAGCAATCGCCCACACGGATCCTTATATTATGGCGTCGGCGACTCGGCTCTGAATGCATCGCCGTTTGCCCTCACCGGCCAGCCAACGGAGA